>Ga0182013_10001862_pt1 | contig 28238 bp, 32 predicted proteins | sample 612S2MmetaG_FD_120487 | JGI IMG/M metagenome (GOLD analysis project Ga0182013, IMG submission 120487) | Permafrost microbial communities from Stordalen Mire, Sweden - 612S2M metaG | ecosystem: Environmental > Terrestrial > Soil > Wetlands > Permafrost | place: Sweden: Stordalen | collected...
GGACTGATCGTCCCGGCGCACTGCACCGGATGGAAGGCCCAACACCGGCTCGCCGCCGCGCTTCCCGACGCCTTCGTTCCGAACGCCGTCGGCACGTCGTTCGTCCTCGCGGGAGCCTAAATCTGGTCTGAAGCAAAGAACCGATTGGACGCGGGCGCCGTCGGCATCGACGTGCGCGCGAAGTTCGAGTGGGCTCGGGGCACATCTCGGACTGTCGCCATATCCCCTTGGGCAGCCTGTCGGGAGCGTCCGCATCCATCCCGCACGATCGCGACCTCATTCTGATCTGCGCCTCGGGCCATCGCAGCAGCCAGGCATGCAGCATTTTCGAGCAGCAAGGCTTCACAACGGTTTACAACCTTGCCGGCGGCATCTCCGGGTGGAAGCGCGCCGGCCTGCCGCTCACCCGCTGAATCGAAAGCCTTCAGCTAGATCGTCATTTAGCTCCTATCGCTCGCCGGAATACGAGAACGTGTACGCGGTGGGGATTGCCTTCGCCACGCGCACCCGATTTCAAAACCGAAAAAGACTTCGAGCGGCTTGACGGTGATTGCGACCGCTCCGCGTATGGGCATGGCCTCAGGGATCATGGGCCGCGTGGCTGCGGAAAACATCGCCGAGCAGCTCGCAGGGAAACCACCCACGCACCATGCGCGCATGTCGGAGATGCCGGCCGCGTGCATTGCGTCCATGGGCAAGTCGCCGTGGAGCGGATCGGCGGCATCGATCATCATGGTGCCCGTCGTGCGCGACTTCGAGACGTATCCTGAATTCGGGCGGCAAGATCGGGCCCAGCCACCGGCGCCATAGTTGAGGTCGCGAACCGGCGATTCTCCGCAACATCGGCTTGCCGCCGCGCTTCCCGACGCCTTCGTTCCGAACGCCGTCGGCATGCCGTTCGTCCTCGCAGCGGCCCTGAGAGCGTGGGTTCCGTGCCGGGGGCTGCGCAAAGCCCCGCCTTCTGAAGGACTGGGCTTTGCGCAGCTTTCGGTAACTCAAACAGCCAGTGCTGACGCGTCCAGTAACGCGCTTCGCGCGAGTCGCTGATACCGACCGGCCAACTACGCCGAGCCGCCTCAACGCGGACTACACGGGATTACTTCCGTGGCGTTGCCGCAGGTAGGGGCATTCCGCGACCCGTCCCGGGCGGCGGTCCGGGCGCGGCACCGTGAGCTTTTGCCTGAGAAAGACAGCTATACGAGCCGATGGGCGTCTTGCCGAAGCGAAAGTCATTCTTTTCGAAGTAGAAATTCCTGGGCGTGACCCAAACGACCGGATCGCCGCTCTTGCAGGTCGGCTTCGGCGCTTGAGAGACGGGAGCAGCGCCCGGCCCCATCGCGCCGCCAGGGCCCATGCCTCCCATGCCGCCGCGCCGTCCCATCGCGCCGCCGGGGCCCATCGGCGAAGACGGACCGCGAACCGCGCCCGCTGTCTTCGCCTCCGACAGACACACGTACTTGCCAAAGGGGGACGTGCCGAACATGACGTCGCCCTTCATGTGATACATATTGCGCGGCGTTAACCACACGGCAGGATCGCCTTGCTTGCAGGCGGGCATTGACGCATCTGTGCGCGGCGCGCTTTGCGCTTGCGCGAACGAAGGTGACGCTGCTGCGATCAGTACAGCCGCACAACCCGCTACGGTGATTCGCATCTATTTTCTCCCTCACACTAGTTTGAGCTTCGGTGCGCGAACGCAGCGTCGCATCATATCAAGGTTAATATTTGCAGCGTCCAGCGGCCTACCACAAAAGGCATCAGATGATCGTGAATTAGACGGCCGATCTCATGATGCGGCGTCACGTGCCAAGTCAGCAACCCGCTGATAGGAACATCGGGAGATCGCACTGATACGTGGCGCTTCACGGCTGACGGCAAATGCACTATCATGAGGAATCGTACCGCAGCTTCCGGTCGCAAGCAATACCCTGGCGGGTACGGTAACCGCGGAGGGATTGCGAACTGTTGGACAACGCTTTGGCGCACACGGCAGGGATGTTATGGATTTAGGGTCGGAATAAGTTGCGATGCGGTGACCGTAACGACCAGCGAACTCGACCCACAGTGCGTACAAGACGTGAGCGGTGGAGCCCGATCCCAAAACTCCGCACGACCTAGGCGGCGCCATCTCCGCATGGAGCGCGCGGGCTTGTCGCTCATCCACTGAACCGGCGTTGCTCAACTTGCGCAACGGTTGGCTGCGCATCAACCGACAGCCCGGAGTCGAGCGCGAAGCCTTTGACGGACGTGCGAATCGAGCGGCTCCGCCTCCCCAAGGTGCTCGCGCAATCGTTGGATGACTTCGCTAAAAGCGGCTCCGAAGCGCCGGCATTCGTCGCACGCGGTCACATGCTCGTTGATCTGGCTGACTTCATCGGGGTCGAGCGCACCGTCCAGATAATCGCTCAGCTTATCCAAGACGCGGAAGCACGAAATCCCCGCCACAACCCGCTCCTCAGGCATTCGCATGTTCTTTCTTCAACTTCGCAAGCAGACGCAAGCGCGCGCGGTGCAAGCGGCTCTTCATGGCGGTGCGGCTCACGCCGAGCAGCTGGGCCACCTCATCGCCGGAAATTCCTTCGAGTTCTCGCAGCACCAGAATCTCGCGGTCTTGAAAGGGCAGCGATTCAAGCGCGTCTTTCAGCAATTGCTCGCGTTGAGCCCGAATCACGATCGTTTCGGGATCGCTGCCCCAACCGGCCTCAAGACCTAAGTCTTCGGTGCTCACGTCCGCTGTTGGAAGCCGGGCAGCCCTCACGCCATAACGAATCGCCGCGTGGCGCGCGATCGTTAGCAGCCACGTTCGTACCGAGGCGGTTCCACGGTACCCTTCGGCGGCGCGGAAAGCCGAGAGGAACGTCTCCTGCAAGACGTCCTCTGCATCTTCGTTCGTGCGCGTGATCGCGCGCGCAAGGCGATAGACGGCCTGCTCGTGGCGCGATACGAGAACCTCGAACGCCTGCCGGTCGCCCGCGGAGGAGCGAACGATCAGTTCTGCGTCGGGCTCGTCTTTAGATTGTTGCGCGGGCACGTAGAGAATCCGAGCACCGTATACAGCGGGCAATCCCCGAGGATTCCGGTGAGGAGCGGGACGATTCCAATAAGGCCCCACGGCGTCCGCGGCCCGATGACGACCAGGCTGAGCACGCCAAGTCCAAGCAAGATGCGAATTCCGCGTTCGACCGGGTGGACATTCTTCGGAAAGAGCTTGTTCATCTGATTTCCCCCTTACGACCACATAGAGTCGGTCCGCGCGAAAAGGATTCTGAATCCTGACGCCTTCGCTCCCAATGACGGGCCGTGATACCTCGAAGTCCGCCGCGGTGCGGAAGTGCGATTCTCACGCGGGCCCCGTTATCCAGAGCATGTGTTGACGGGGGCAAACTCCGGCAAGGAACCGGCGATAAAGGCCTGCACGGCGGCTTGAACATTTGGAGCGCCAGCGCCATAATAAACGGCGATGCCGGCCTGATTCAAACCCATGAGCGGGCGCATCCCCATTCCTCCGGCGATGAGCACGTTGACGCCGTAGCCCGCGAGATGATTAACCGGGCCCATGCAGCCTCCGTCCGCGTGCGGAACGTTGGGCAACGCGCGGACGGCGGATAGGTGTCCGTTATCGAGGTCGACGACCGTGTAGATATCGCAGTGCCCGAAATGCGGATAAACGGGAGCATCGAGGCCGCCTGGGAGCGCGGAAGGGACGGCGATGCGGATCTTTGCCATTGATTGAACGTCCTTTATGTTTGGTTGCTGGCTATTTATTGCTCGTTATTTGATTGCCGGCAGCGGCGAATTTGTCGCCTCGGTCGAGCACGTTTTGGATGCGACTCCATGCCGTTCGAACGGCCTGCGCGAAGTCGCATTCGATTTCGGTGACCGCTCGTCGCTCGACCATCGCGGCCGTGACGATCTCATCGTGCGGGAACCGGGCGAGTAAGGCGTGCCCGCGCTCCGCGCAGTACGACTCAATCCGAGCTGCCTGGGCGGGGTTGAGATCGACCTTGTTGACGATCACGCCGATCGGGATATGGAAATGCTCGCAGAGTTCGGCGACGCGGAGCAGATCATGACGCCCTGAGGGCGTCGGCTCAGTAACGATCACGGCCAAATCGGCACCCGAGAGCGAGCTGATCACTGGGCACCCGATGCCGGGCGCACCGTCGCAGAGGATCAGATCGACGCCGCGCTCCGCGGCGAGGCTGCGCGCCTCTCGTTTGAGGAGCGCGACCAGCCGGCCCGAATTCTCCTGGCCGGGGAACAGTTGCGCGTGCAGCATCGGGCCGAACCTGGTTTCGGAGCGATACCAGTCGCCGCAGTGCCTCGGCTCGAGATGGACGGCGCCCTTCGGGCAAAACGTCACGCAGACATTGCACCCTTCGCAACGCATCTCGTCGACCGCAAAGACGCCGCCGCTGGGGCGAATCGCGTCGAACCGGCACATGCGCCGGCATTTTCCGCAACCGAAACACGCCGACGCATCGACGCGTGCCGTAAAGCCCGAAACGAACGCCTCCTGCGCGATCACCTTCGGCGCAAGCAAGAGGTGCAGATCGGGGACATCGACATCGAGATCGCACAGCACGGCGTCTCGCGCGAGCGCGGCGAAAGCGGCGGTCAGCGACGTCTTGCCGGTGCCGCCTTTGCCGCTGATGACGACGATTTCACGCATGAACGGCCTCCGCAGCGCGCGCCTTCACGGCATCACGCAAGCGGACGAATGTTTCGCGATAGGTGGGGCCGAGCGAGGCAATGACCCGCCCACGCGCATACCCTTGCGCGATGGCCCGCTCGAGTGGGATCTCCGCCAAAACCGGCAGGCGGTTCTCGCGACAAAAACGGGTCACGGCCTCATCGCCCAGGCCCGCCCGGTTGATGACGGCACCCATCGCTTTTCCGAGTGGGGCGAACGCTTCGAAGGCCAACCGAAAATCGTGGAAACCAAATGGCGTCGGCTCGGTCACGAGCACGATGACGTCGCTGTCCATCACGGCATTGAGCGCCGGGCAACTCACGCCCGGCGGAGCGTCCACGATCGCGTCTGCCGGCGCAAGCGCGAGTTCCACGGCCAGGCGCTGCTTGACCGCGCGGATGACCGGCGCGCTCATCGCCTCGCCGATGCACAATCTGCCCGCAAGAAATCGCATCTCGCCCAGGTATCCGGATTCAATCACCCCGAGTTCGCGAGCGCCGGCCGCGAGCGCATGCTCAGGGCAGATCGCAATGCAGCCGCCGCAGCCGTGGCACATCTCGGGGAACGTCAAGAGCATGTTGCCGATCGTCGCGATCGCGGCGAATTGGCAAAAGTCGGCGCAAACTCCGCACAGCGTGCATTTGGAAGCGTCGAGAATCGGAATCTCGAGCGACACCGTATCTCGGCCGCTGATCTCGGGTTTCAAGAAGAGAGCGAGGTTCGGCGCTTCCACGTCCAGATCGACGGCGACGACGGGGCTCTCCCAGACATTCGCCAGCGACGCCGCGACGGTGGTCTTCCCGGTCCCACCCTTGCCGCTTGCGACCGAGACGATCATCGCATCCTCAACTGCTCGGGGAATCCGAAGCGGCGAGGGCTCCGCTCTTGAAGCGCTGCACGGCTTCCCGGACGGTCATGCCCTCGAGGTCTTGCACGATCCTGATCCCGGCGGCGGAGAGCGCCTGGAGCGCCTTGGGGCCGACGACTCCGGTCAGCAGGACGCCAGCTCCGGCGTCGGCGATGCGCCGGGCGGTTTGGATGCCCGCGCCATGGCCCATTCCCTGGGAAGCGCCGTTGTCGAGATAGCGCGCCGCCATGGTCACGATATCGACGATCAGAAAGCCCTGGGCGCGGCCGAAGCGCGCATCCAGGCGGTCGTCGAGCGTGGGCCCCTCGCTGCTGACGGCGACGACGGTGCTCATTTGCACGTTGGGTATTCCTTGCTCCTCGTTCTGTTGGGGGTCCCCGGCGGGGCGCACGTCGTAGTGGCCGCCTTCAATCCGGAGCGCGAAACCGTTGACCAGCGCTTGGGCGACGGCTTTGCGCCCTTCGGCCAGAATGCGGCCGAACGTGTGGCGCGATACGCCCATCCCGACGGCTGCGGTCTCCATGTTCAGGCCCTCGAGGTCGGCTAGGCGAATCGCCTCCAGGCCCTCGACGGCAAGACTGACCTCGGAGAGGTCCCGGATTGGGATGCCTTGCGGCTTAAAATAGGCTGCTTGCGGGACGCCCGCAACTTGGCGGCAGCGCCGAGGTCTGGACAATGGCGGCTCCTTCTGCTCAAACGAGCATTATATGGGGGCCATGCACCTCCTCTATTTTGCTCAAACGAGCATTAAAAAGAGCCGAGGATTGCCAAGTCCGTTCCGATCGAAGAGCGCCCGCGGCGAGCCTCCACGCTCTATCCGCTAACCCCTACCGCCGCGGTAATGCCCTGCCCCACGCCCTCCTCCTCCGCCTCCGGCAGGGCGTTGCGCACAGCGTTGAAACGCCGGGAGGTGGCGTTGTTGCGAGGCCTCTTGAAGATTGCGCAGGACCGCTAGGATGTCCGGGCGCTGGGTCTCCTTAAGCAGCCGTTCGTACATTTCACCGTTGGCGATCTCGGCGACGACGGCCGCCTCGCAAGCGTCCTGCAGGTTGCCGTATCGCTCGACATTTCCCGGCCAGCGATTCACGGGCACGGGTATCCCGTAACGCGTCAACAACATGCAAAGCGCCTCGATATGACGGGCCTCGGCTTCGCGGATATTGATGAACGGCCGCACGTCCCCAAAGTCTACAAGCACCTGATCGTACGTCGCCCAGGAGCGGTACTCATCATCGAGCGCCTCGCTGAGCGCACGAATTTCGGTTGCCATGAGTATCCCCATGTGCGCGCCTCCTGCTTTCTCATTCCCAATTCACGGGTGCGTCCCGCGGCCACCGGACTCTCGGTTGCCCGATATCCCGCCTGGCGTCGAGGTCTGGACACGGGCGTCTCTTTCTGCTCAAATGAGCATTATACCCGCAAACCGAGGCTTGCATCTTGAAACTCCGCCTTCCGTCCCTCGCGACCTTTACGCTGCTGTTGCTGGGCCTCGCGACGGCGTGCGGGTCCACGAACGTGGATTTCGAAACGATCGGAGCGATCACACGCGTCGACGTCAACAACGCCGCCGGGACATTCAAGCCGGAATCCATTCGCGATCCTCGCGCGATCGCTGCGCTGGTCGAGATCATGAATCAAAACCGGCAGGGCTGGGCGCGGGAGCGGCAACAGACGGTGGGGGAGCCCGCGCGAAAGTGCGCGTACGGCATCGGCTTTTACGACGGCGACAAGTGGGTCGGCGGAGTCTCGGTCGGCGCCGACGGCGCGACCGTATCGCGAACGCAGACGCAACTCGGCACGCTCACCACGTACAAATCGAATCCCGAAATGGTTCGAGCGATGCTCGCGGCGTTGGACAAAACTATCTCGCAGGTTCGACTGAGCCGGCTTTGCGCAAACGCGCAAGAGATAAAATCGATATCAGTCGAAGAACTCAAAGCTCTGCAGGGGAGCGGCACTCCGTTTCTCTTGCTCGACGTTCGCGAGCCGAGCGAGTTCGCGGCGGGTGCGATCGCGGGTGCCGTCAACATCCCGATGGGCCAAGTCGAAAGCCGCCTCGCCGAATTGCCGAAGGACCGCGAGATCGTCGTGATGTGCCATTCCGGCAGACGCAGCGCAATCGTTACCGAGCATCTCAACGGCTTAGGCTATACGAATGCGGTCAGTTTGACGGGCGGGATTGCGGCATGGGCTGCTCGGATCGATCCGAGCAGCCCATCTGCCGCCCAACGCTAACGGATCGCGCGATGCCGGGGCCGCAATGCCGGGGCGTCGTTTGCGCCGTCGCCGCACATGCTCGTGTTGAAGGCCTCTTTGGATCGAACCGCAAGAACGAACGCGCTTTAAGGCGGCGGCCGAGCACAGGCGAGGACGCGCCGCGTTTAGGCGAGACTGGAGTAACATCGTGAACGAACCCGTTTCCCGCCCCCGTTTCGCGCGGCTCGTCGCGGCAGGCTCGGCGGCCCTCACCGCAATGGCCCTGACCACGACGGTCGCCCGCGCCGACACAAAGACGCATCGCGTCGCCTTTCACGTCGATCAGAACGACCCCGCAGTAATGAACCTCGCCCTAAACAACATTGTCAACGCGGCGACGCTCTTTTCGCAGCGCGGCGAAATGTTCCAGTGCGAGCTGGTCGCATACGGCCCTGGGCTTGCCATGCTGCGCAGCGATACTTCGCCGGTCAAGGAGCGCTTAGCCTCGATCAAGGACAGCATTCCCAATGTCGCCTTCTCGGCGTGCATGGTCACGTTGAAGGCGATGGAGAAGCACGAAGGTCATCCGGTTGTCGTCGTACCTCAGGCGCAGATGGTTCCGGCAGGTATAGTGCGGCTGGTGGAACTCCAGGAAGCCGGTTGGGCATATATCAAGCCGTGATGCGATTGCCGGGGAAGTTGCCGGATTAAAAGAAGCTTGCGCGTTTGGATGGAAACTCGATCGTTCGCGTTCCGTCGAAACGCGGGCGCTTGTGCGAGAGCACATAAGCGGCGACGTCGGCGGCTTCCTGGTCGCTGAGCATTCCCTCGCGCCCGAGCGGCATGTTTGCCTTCACGAAGGCGACCATTTTTCTGTTCATCCCCGCACCATCGTTGAACGATTTCGATCCCCACAGCGGCGGAATGTTTGTCGAGGCGCTGCCTGCGCCGCCGGCGCCGTGACACACTGCACAGTCGGCAGAATAGATTTTGGCCCCCGCAGCCTTGTCCGGTGGGTTTGGGGCATGAACGGCAACGAAGCCCTGGTTGGGAAAGCCGGTACCGACTTGCGCACCGCGCGACAGCCACGCGATATAGGCCGAAAGCGCGATGATTTCACGGCTATATGGGGCTGGCGGCCGTCCGTTCATACTGTACAAGAAACATTCAGCAAGTCGGTCTTCCAACGTGATAAATCGCTTAGCACGCTTGCTCCATTGCGGAAACTTCGCGTAGATGCCGAGCAGCGAGCCGCCATGCGGCCTCGTCCCGGCATCGAGATGGCAGGAAGAGCACGACAGCTCCGCGCCGATGTACTTCCCGGCATATTTCGGCGTCTGCGTGACGAGCAAACGTCCATAGCGAATCAGATCGCCCTCCGGCCCGATTGGAATCGGGGCGCGAGCGGCCACCGTCGCCGCGTCGATCGCGACCGATGCGGACCGCGCTGCATGGAACGCCCAGAGCGTCAAACTCGCGATCAGAGCAAGCACGCCCACGGCGGCGCGTTGGCGATGCGTCCACATAGATGCGCTCCTAACTCGGGCTGACTGCGAATAACGGGTCGGCCGGGTTCGGGTGGGCGGTTCCAACTTTCGTTGACGCGCTCTACGGCAGCGGACGGGAGATGGTGAACGCCCCACGCAAGTCGCCTTCTTGGTAACCGCGCGCAGTATCGGTCGGGTAAAGGTCCTTGAGCTTGGCTTCTACGTCGGGGCTGATGTGTTCGCCATGGCAAGCCAGACAAACCGCTGCGGTCGGGATCGCTTTCATGTAGCGAAACGTCTTCTGACCGTCCGCGCCCTCGACCACCGCGGAGAACTCCAGTTTGTTCGCCGGCTCGCCCTGAGCTTTTCGCACCTCGAACTCTTTGAGCACGGAGAGTTCCCACGCATCCGGCGCATTCGCGGCATTGCGCGGCTTTAGGCTCGTACGCCGAATCGTCATGCCTTCGGTCTTCGAGACCTCGGTGGCGATTTGCGCCGCCTTATCGTGACAGACGGCGATGCCGTTGACCGGGCCGCCGCCTTGCATGGCGTGCTGCAACTCCGCCAGCAACGCTGCGCCGAATTTTTGCGCTGCCGCGCGGCTTGCTTTGATGTCAGGGCCGACCCGCGACTGTTCGGCCGGCGGTTCCGCAGCGAGCGCCGCGCTGCCCACGAGTATCAAGATCAGGGTAAAACCCGAGATGAATCGCACGAGATCATCCTCCCCAAGGTGAAAGGTGCACCGAGGATCACGCCATCGATCAACACGTCGATTGAGGTATTTTGACATGGGAACAGCTACCGGATGTGCAGCGTCGTTATCAGCGACAAACTGATAATTGCCATGATCAAGGCCAAGGCAAGACCGACGCCGAGCGGCCGCAGACCTAAGCGGCCGATCTTGACCACATCGACATTCAATCCCACAGCGGCCAATACGACGACGATCAAGAACCCGGCGAGCTGTGTCATCGCGTGCGTTACGACGGCGGGCAACGCGCCGACGCTGTTGAGGAGCGCCATACCGGCGAAGCCGAGCACGAACCAGGGAATCGCCTTGGATAGCGTTCGCGCAGAAAGAGTATCCCCCAATCCGCCGCCGCGTCGTGTTGCATAGGCGGTGCCAAGGGTAAAGGCAAGCGGCACCAGGAGCAGCGTACGAGTCAACTTCACAATCGTCGCCGTAGCGCCGGCGATTTTACCGTAGACGTAGCCGGTCGCGACGACGACGGAGGTGTCGTTCACAGCCGTCCCGGCCCAACTTCCAAAGGCGATCGGGCTGAGGTGCAGCGCATGACCCAGCAGGGGATAAACGATCAGTGCAATGATGTTGAACGTGAAGATCGTCGTCACCGCGTAAGCAATTTCCTCATCCGTTGCGTCGATGAGGGGGCCGATCGCCAAGATCGCCGTGCCCCCGCAGATGGCCGTGCCGGCACCGATAAGAGTGCCGACCGCACCGGGAAGGCGCGCGAACCGCGCCAGCACCAGCCCCAAGCCGATCGCAACGCAGACACAGATCAGCACGAGCCAAAGCGTAGCCGCGCCGAGGCTTACGATCGACGCCAACGTTAGCCCGGCGCCGAGCAAGATGATCGCCGTACGGAGTACCTTGTTGAGAACGAATCGAACGCCGGGCCGTACCGCCTGCGGCAGCCGGACGAAATTGGTCAGCGCGATTCCAGCTAAGAGGGCGATGAGCACGTCCGGAACGGGCCCGGTGAATCGCGCTACAACGCGTGCGGCTAAGGCAATCGCCAGTGCTAACGCAAACCCGGGCAGCAATGGTACCGAATCGGCGCGCCTATTACGCAGGGTAGTCACATCCAATCGAGCCGTCACGACTCGTAGCTTTTAGAGAAGTCCCGCAGCGAAGCGAACGTGGACGATGCCTTCGCGAACGGCAACTTGGGCGGAGATGAGCGTTTGGCGCGCCGCGGTAGCGCGCAGTTCGGCATCTTGTAACTCCAGCAGCGTGCCGACGCCCCCGCGATAGCGGACCTGCGCGAGCCGCAGGTTCTCATCTGCAAGCGCGACGTAGGTTTGCGATGCAGCGGCTCGGGCTTTTGCATCGCTCAGATTGAGATAGGCCTGTCGCACTTGCAGCCCGACATCGTTCTGCAACTGGTCCAGCGTGAGTTTCGCTTGGTCGATGCCAGCTTGAGCGGCGGCCACGTTGCCGGCCACCGAGCCGTTGTCGAACAGTGTCCAAACCGCATTGAGCCCAACGGAGAACTGATTGCGGTATCCCGGCGCGACTGCCGGCTGTACGTTGCCATCGGCCACGACGACGTCGACGTGCGGTGTGCGCCCGGTCCGGGCTTCCTTGAGCGCGTAGCTCGCCGCATCAATCGCGGCCCGTGCGGCGGCAACGTCGCCGCGATTGGCATCGGCGGCGTCCAGCAGCGTTTGAAGCGCGACGTCCGGAGCGCCGCCGTCGAGCCGGTCGGTGGGCGCGTGCAGATCGCCCAGCGGCAGACCCAACACGCCGTCCAGTACGGTCTGCGCCACGGCGACCGCGTTATGCGCGGCCAGGCTCTGCACGCGCTCGTTGGCCAGTTCGGTTGACGCGCGTAGAACGTCGGCGTGCGGGACTTGGCCCGCATTGAAGAGGAGCTGGGCATCGTTGCGATGCGACTGCGCGACGGTCACCGCTCGATCGGCGACGGTCGCAGACTGCATCGCCGCAACGAGATCGAAGTACGCTTTGGTCGTGCTGTCGATGAGCGTCATGCGCGCGCTGCGCTCTTGGGCATCGGCGCCGGCGAGGCCGGCAGCGGCTTCGGAAACGCGTGCCGCGGTTCGGCCGCCGTCGAAGAGCGAGTACGAAACGGTCAGCAGCGGGACGTTGGTCGTCGTGGTGCTGCTGAACGGCAGTGCACCAAAAGGCGTGCTCAGCTCCGCCACCGGACTTGCATAGGCGAAGGCATCGTGCAGCGCGACACTCGGCAGGCGCGGCGCTGCGGATTGCCGCAGACGGGCGCGTGAAGCGACGACGCCGACGTGTGCGATGCGGTAGCTCGGATTGTGCTCGAGCGCGAGTGAAACCGCCGCGTCGAGTGAGAGCGGCGCAGCCGGAGTCTCGTCCGCACTTGCTGGTGCAAAGGCGATCGCGAAGCCGACGGTCAGCGCGGCCAAAGCCGTCACGGCGCGCTTATGCATATTCCAGCTCGCGCCAGGCCGGTCCGGGCGCTTGGAGCGATCGCAGCGTCAGCTTTTGGCACGCTTGCAGGTCGCCGATCGCGCTGGAGAACAGCACTTCTGCATGCTCGACCCGGAACGGCCCGTGCAGCCGCGCGACGCCGTCGATGGCGTCGCCTTGCCCGCGAAAGACTTCGGCGTCGAGTTGCACCGTCTCACCTTCGAGCATGCGTGGCAGCACCGTGGATTCCATCACGAAATCGTCGAGCTCGGGAAAAGTCACCAGCGACTTCATCGCGGCCTGCTCGACGGTCCGGCGTTCCGTTTGGTGCGTCGTCGTTTTGCGCGTGACGCGCTCGTAGAGCAGCGGAATCGCGATCACGGACAGCACCGCCGAGGCGGTCATACCGAAGACAAGCGCCCAAGCTAGGCCGCTCCAGACCGGATCGGAAGCGATGACGATCGACGACAGCACGCCCGCTGCGGCGGTCAGAAAGATCGGCCGGGTGCGCGCCGTGGCGGCCTCGACGAGCGCGTCGCGCAAGGGCGCACCCTCTTTGCGCTTGTCCTCGATGAATTCGATGAGAATGATCGAATTGCGGACCACGATTCCGATGAGCGCGATCAGCCCGATCATCGCGGTCGCCGAGAAATAGATGCCGAACGGCGCCAGGATCGCGAATCCCGGCATGACCCCGATCACCGCGAGCGGGACCGCGGCCAGCACCACGAGCGGTACCGTGAACGAACGGAAACGGGCCACGAGCACGAAGTAGATCAGCAGAAACGCGACACCCATCGCGCGGCCGAGATCGGCGAAGACGATGTTCGTGAGGTGCCACTCGCCGCCCCAGTCGACGCGGTAGCCGGCCGGCAGCGGATCGTGCATGAGCGCGAACACCATGTCAAGCACGGCGTAGGTCGAACTGCGCCCCGCCATATCCGCCCCGACGTACGAGACATTTTGAAAGTCATCGCGATAGAGCGGCTGATCGAGTTGCTGCGCGACGACGCGGGTGACCGCCGAAAGCGGAACCATGGCACCGCGGGGCGACGGAATTTGAATCGACGCCAGGGCGGCGGCGTTCTGCCGATCGTGCGGCGCAAAACGCAAGAAGATGCCGACCGGACGGGCATCTCCCGGCGTGTGCAGCGTCGAAACGGTCGCACCGTGCAAGGCCATGCCGAGCGTCTGCGCGATATCCGCGGTGCTCACGCCGGCGAGGGCGGCTTTGCGCTCGTCGACGTCGAGTTGCAAGCTGGCAGGTAGCGGTTTGAAGCTCGACGTGATATCGACGACGCCCCGTTCGCGCTCGAGCATCCCGCTAATGCGAGAGGCCACGGCACGCCGCCCGTCGGGATCGGGCCCGTAGATCTTAGCCAGAATCGTGGCGCGGACGGGCGGTCCCGGCGGGGTCTGCAGGATCCGTAACGTCGCACCGTACCGCTGGGCGATGGTATCCAGCCGCGGACGCAATTGCGCAACGAGCGCAGCCGATTGGATTTTACGCTCGCCTTTGGGAACCAAATTGACGCGGATGTCGGCGAGGTTGGGAGCGTTGCGAAAGACCGTGCTTTGCAGCAAGCTGGCAAGATCCGGGATCGAATTCGTACCGGAGAAGATTTCGTAGTCGGCAACCTCCGGGACGCGCGCGAGTTCGGCACCGACGGCATCAGCGATCGCCGTCGTGCGGCCCAGCGGGCTCGCCGGCGGCGCGTCGATGCTGACCAAAAACGTTGTTTCGTTCGCATCAGGCAGCATCCGGAATTGCAGCAGTTGCACGATCGGCAGCGCGGCGCTCGCAACGAATGCCACCAGCAGCAGGGCCAGGAAAACGCTGCCCCAGCGCGGTCGGTCCAAAAGCGTTGCGAGCGTATTGCGGAAGGGCAGGATCCAGCGGGCGATCCCGTGTGTGCCCTTGGCCTTTTGATTGCGCAGCAGCGCGTACGTTGCCCAGGGCGTGATCGAGAAGGCGATACCCAGCGAGGCGATCATCGCGACCGGCACGTTGAGCGGGATCGGGCGCATGTACGGACCCATCATCCCGGTCACGAACAGCATCGGCAAGAACGAGAGCATGACGGTCAGCGTCGCCAGTGCCGTGGCGCTGCCGATTTCGCGTACCGCGCGGACCGTTGCTTCGGCTTTCGAGCCCCCAGGGTCCAGCGCGTAGTGGCGATGGATGTTCTCGACCAGCACGATCGCGTCGTCCACGAGCAGCCCGAGCGAGAGGATCAAGGCGAAGAGCGTGATGCGATTGACGGTCTGCCCGGTCAACATCCCGGTGCCTAGCGTCACGAACAACGTCAGTGGAATCGCCGTCGCGACGACGAGCGCTTCGCGCCAGCCGAGGGTCAAGAGCAAGAGCACGACGATGACGATCGCTTCCATGAGCCGTTCGATCAGCTCGTTGACTGCGGCATTGGCCTTTTCGCCGTAGTTGCGCGTGACCGAGACGTTGACGCCGGGCGGCAGTTGGACGGTCTTGAGCGTTTCCAGCACGCTATCGGCGATCCCGACGGCGTTGGTCCCGGCTTTTTTCGCGATCGCGATACTGACGGCCGGTTCGCTCGCGCCGACCGAAGCGTTCATCGCTGCGAGCGCGCCGCCATGGGCGAAGCGGGTGTCTGATTCCACGGCCTGGCGGCCGAGCGCGATGTCCGCGACCTGCCGTAACGCCACGGGCTGCCCGTCGCTCACGCCGACGATCTGCGCGCCGACCTGATCGACCGACGTGTATGCCGTTCCGGCGTGAATCGAAAGTTCGGTGGTCGCGTCGCGAACGCTGCCGACAGGCCGCGTAAGATTGGTCGCCCCGAGCGCCTGCGCGATCGTCGCCGGCGCTAAGCCGAAGGCGGCAAGGCGGGCCGGATCCAGCGTGACATTGACTTGCCGCGACAGCCCGCCGTACTCGTCGATCGTCGAGACGCCGGCGATCGGGCGCACGGCATCGATGATGCGTTGTGCGGCATCGTCGAGTTGGCCGCGATCGTAACGCTGGCCGTGCAGCGTCAGCACGACGATCGGAATATCGTCGACGCTCAGTGGAGTAATTTGCGGCTGAGACGCACCCGGCGGCAATTGGTCGAGGTGCGCGAAAACTTGATCGTACAGATCGACGAACGACTTCGTCGGATCGTCGCCGACGTGGAAGAGCACGGTCATGATCGACGCGTCGCGGTTGGAGATCGTATAGATGTGCTCGATGCCGGGGATCTCTTGCAGCACGCGTTCACCGCGCTCGGTGACCAGCTTTTGCACTTCTGCCGCCGACGCGCCGGGATACTGGGTAACGATCGTCGCGGCGGGCATCGTGATCTGCGGGTTCTCTTGGCGCGGGGTCAAGAAAATGGCGAGCAGGCCCCAGGCGCAGATCGCGATTACCAGCACCGGTGTCAGCTTCGAACGCAGGAAATATGCGGCGATCCGACCGGCGAGATTCTGCTGCATCAGCGCGCCACCGTCACGCGCGTCCCGTCGTCGACGCGCTGCAGCCCACTGACCGCGACCTGCGTCGCGCGGCCGTCGATGCCGAGAACTTCGACCGTTGACTGCCCGACCGCACCGGTCTGCAGCGGCACGAACGATGCCGTACCGTCGCGCACGACGAAAACGCCGCTTTGCCCGGCACGCGTCACGAGCGCCGCCAACGGTGCGACCCAACCGGAACGCACCGCACCGGGAACGGAGACGCGCGCGAACATCCCGGGCTGCAATCCGATCCGGCTTGGGACGGCGATCTTGAGCGTCGCCGAGCGGAGCGCCGCATTCTGCGACGGAACGATCGCCCGGACGTGGCCCGCGATCGGCGCGCCGCCGACCGCGTCGACGCGGACGACAATGGACGTGCCTGCCGAAAGCCCGGCGAGCGCGTCGTCGGGGACCGCGACATCAACCTCGAGATCGCGCGCGTTCTGGACCGCGACGACCGGGCTGCCCGGGGCGACGACGGCACCCGGCTCGACGAATTTGTTCACGACAATCCCATCGAACGGCGCCGTCAAGGTCGCATCGCGGAGCGGGACGGTCGCGGCCGCAATCCCGGCCTGGGCTCCGATCGCCGTCTCTGCTGCGGCGCGTGACTGCGCCACCGCCGCACCATACGTTCTGCGCGCGCCCTCGAGACCGGCTTGCGCCTGCGCTACCCCTGCCCGTGCCCCGGCCAGATCGGCGCGCGTCTGGTCGAGTTGCTGCGCGGAGATGGCGCCTTGCGCGAAAAGCTTCTCCATACGTCCCGCGGTCGTTTCTGAAAGGGTCGCCCGAGCGCGGGCCACGTCGGCCTGGGCCTGCGCTGACGCGATCGACGCTTTGGCCGCCTCAATCGTCGATTTGCTTGCGCTCTCGGACGCGGCGGCAGCCGAGGCCCCGGCGCGTGCCCGCGCAAGTTCGGCGACCGAGCCGGACGTATCGATCTGAGCTACTACCTCGCCGGCATGAACGACATCGCCCACGCGCACGTTGACGGTTAGCACGCGTCCGCCGGTCAATGCGCCCACCGTCACCGATTCGACGGCCGTCAGCGAACCCGAGAGCTCGATCGGCGTCGCAATCTTCGTATAGCGCAGCGGCGACACGGTGACCGGCACCGTCGGTGACACCGTGTCGGCCGCGGATGCGGACGGGCTGGGATGCGAGCATCCCGCAAGCAGCAGCCCGGCGAGCGCGGCTGCCGCGGCCAATCGCGGCGCCGCCGCAAGAGCGTAGCTTGTCACGCCGGCCGTTGTCGCACGAGACCGGCGACGAGGTTCGACATGAGGCACCAGCCGGTAAGCCCCGATTGAAGCAGGTTCGCGCCGACGAACGCGACGAGCCACAGCCAGCGGCTATCGAGCAACGACAATCCAAGGCCGGCCAAGACGATCAGCCCAGCGATCGAGCGGACGGCGCTTTCAACCGGCCACCCGGCTTGGCATGCTGGTTTCAAAAGCGGGTGAACTTTTCTTTCCGGTTCCATGATATTCCATATATACGCTACCCCACAGGGTATTGTCAAACCCCATGGGGTAGGGTACGATTGCAGCACATCATGATCGCAAATGTGAAGGACAAGGGCGCCCGGCCGCGACCCGCTCGAAAGCCGCGCGCACCTTCGGACGAATCCGCGCCGCTGCAAATCGATGACCAAGCCGCTCGGGAGATCATGGCTCGATTGGCGCGCGTCGAGGGACAGGTGCGCGCTATCCAACGGATGATGGACGAACGGCGCGATTGCCATGCAATCGTGCAGCAACTCGGCGCAGCGCGCACGGCACTCGAGCGAGCCACGGCTCAGCTCATGGTCAGCAGCCTCAGCCAGTGTATCCGAAAGGCAAAAAATGGTGCTGACGAAGCGGAAATCCAAAAGCTGATGAATACGTTCATCAAGCTCCTCTGATAGAACCGCAAGCTGGCGATAGCGTCGAGTTTCGGATCTTCTGGCGATGGACGTGATATGAGCGGATATGTTTCTTGTAAATCAATTGGAATCGACGGCCGACGTGCCTCCGCGACCCGGGGTGTCGATTCGCCTTTGCCGTCCTTGCAATGAGCGATCGCAAACGGGGACGCATCGTCATTGTCGGTGGCGTTGCTGCCGGCGCCTCGGCGGCTGCCAAAGCACGGCGCACGAATGAAACAGCTGAGATCGTGCTGTTCGAGGGCGGGCCGTACACGAGTTTCGCCAATTGTGGGCTGCCGTACTACGTCGGCGGTGAGATCGCTTCGCGCGACGCACTGTTCGTCGCCGAACCGGCACAATTCATCGAACGCTTCCTCATCGATCTTCGACTCAACACCCACGTCGTCGGTGTCGACCCGGCCGACCGGCTCGTTACCTTCGTAGATCCGACCGGCGCCCGTGGAACGCTCTCCTATGACCGGCTGATCCTGGCGACCGGCACGGTGCCGATCGTTCCGCCGATCCCGGGAATCGAAAGCCCAAATGTCTTCTTGTGCCGAACCGTGCCCGACGTCGATGCAATCACGGAGCGGCTCAAGAATCTCGCCCACGGACACGCGCTGGTCTTCGGCGGCGGCTACATCGGCATCGAAAGCGCGGAGCAGCTCTTGCGACGTTCCTTCCAGGTGACGGTCGTGGAGATGCAGGATCAGCTCATGGGTCCGCTCGATTCGGAGATGGCGCAACCCGTGCACACCGCCATGGAAAGCGCCGGGGTCACCGTTATTTTGAGTGATGGCGTCGCGCGCATCGAAACGATCGCGGGCCGGGCAAAAGCGGTGCTCACGAGCGGCCGTGAACTCGAGTTCGACATTGCAATCATCGGCACGGGTGTGCGGCCGAATGTCGAATTAGCAAAAGCAGCCGGAATCAAGCTCGGGACGACGGGCGCAATCGCTGTTGACCCGCACCAGCGTACTTCGGATCTGGCGATCTTCGCTGCGGGCGATAACTGTGAGGCGGTCTTCCTCCCGACCGGATCGAGCGTCAATATTCCCCTCGCGGGCCCGGCGAACAAACAAGGACGCATCGCCGGACAGAATGCAGCCCTCGATCTCGCCGACCCAGACGCGCCTCCAGCCACCCGCCTGACGATGGGCGGCGTGCTTGGAACGGCCATCGTTCGGTTTGGGGATGTCGTCGCCGGCGCAACCGGGTTGACCGAAAAGCAGGCGAAGCGGCTTGGAATCGATCCGCTGATCACCTTTGTAAGTGGGCTCAACCACGCTGACTACTATCCCGGTGCGGTGTCGATGCTCCTCAAACTGCTCTTCGACAAGGACAGCGGCAAACTCTTGGGGGCGCAAGCGGTCGGCGGTCCCGGCGTCGACAAACGCCTCGACGTTTTGGCCACCGCGTTACATGGCGGAATGGCCGCCGAAGACCTCGAGCAACTTGATCTCTGCTACGCTCCGCCATTTGGTTCCGCCAAAGACGTCGTTATCATGGGCGGTTTCATTTCTGCAAACGCCCATCGCGGAACGAGTCCCGGCCTATCGCCAGTCGCGCTGCTGCAAGAGTTGTCCGATGCACCGCCGCCGTTTCTGCTCGACGTACGATCCTCCAGCGAATTCGAGGCCGGGCGTCTTGCGACAGCCACGAATATTCCGCTCCCCGAGTTGCGCGGACGTCTAGCTGACGTTCCAACGAACCGGCGCGTCGTCGTTAACTGCGCCACCGGCCTCCGAAGTTACGTCGCTCAGCAGATACTCTTGAACAATGGTTGGTCTGACGTCCGCAACTTGTATGGCGGCTATCGTTTAGCTTCACGCATCCGCGACGAACACAAAATACAACCGCGATGAGGATGCAGTTCCGCCAAAGCAGGGTTGCCAGCTTGATGCGCCCGGTTCGCGCCAAATCGTTCGACCACACGTTCGTCTTGTGCTTGTCGCTCCGTCATCGCGCCACCGACCGACAAAGGCGCGCTTCCTGCACGTCATACCAAGTCCCGAATCCACCGCTCTCATGCGCGTGTTCCCGTTCGGACTCCAGCCCACCATGTATACGCATACGGAGGCACTTTATTCAATCGACCGCGGGGATCACTGCGCCATCGGCAACCTCCCACATCGGGGGATCGTCTTCCCTGCATTTCACGATACCGCGTCCATTCCGGATTGCCGTACAATGGATCGGCGGGGCTCGTGATGCTCACAGGAACGGAGACCCAGGTGGCATCCCTTTTAGCGACTAAGCGACAGGCGCCTGAGTCCACGGCGCGGCTCTACGCGAAGCACTGCTTTCTTACGCGCACGCTTCATTGGCTCAATCTCGTCGCGATCAGTGGGCTCGTCGCAACGGGGATCGTGGTGCTGCGCAGCCCTGACCCAGCGCCCCTCGCAAACTTGCCCCACGAGCTCTTCATCGCAGGCTCGATCCACCTGGTCTTCTATTTTCTCTTGTTCGCGGTCGGCGCTGCATACCTCGTCTTGCTGATCGTCGGCGGTGGCTGGAAATTGTTTGTCCCGACGCACGAAACGCTGCGCGACGCCATAGGCGTTCTGCAGAGTGAACTCCGGATCGGGAGCCATTCGCCACGCTTGGCGAAGTACAACGGCGCGCAGCGCCTCGCCTATGCCGCCGTGCTGCTAATGGTCGCGGGCGAAGTCTTCACGGGGCTTGCGATGATCTACCGCAAGCAAGTCCCTTGGCTCGGCGCAGCGTTCGGCGGGCGCCACGCCGTGCACGTCATCCACGAGTATCTGATGTTCGGTATCATCGCCTTCGTGGTGGTGCACGTCGTCGAAGTGATCCGCGCAGGCTGGCCTGCATTGCGCTCAATGCTCTCGGGTTATGACATCGTGTCGGCAACAACGCCCGTCGCTATCGACGGCGCATTCCCCGAGCCCGATCGGTTGTGCACGCCGGTATCACCCAACGCCGCTCATGAAACGGTCGACGTGCAGACACGCAAGGGATTCACGGTCGTCGCGGCGTCTGTCGCAACGGGACTCGCGCTCCTAGCGTTCGGCGTCATTCGGGGTAACGGCGTCGAGGCTGCAGCTAGACCGGGCGAACGTAGCGACATCGCAGCGGGCGAACCCCCCGACGACGATAAGCGGTGATGACGGCTGAGAACCCCTGAGCCCCTTCATGCGCGGTGGGTGCTGTCCGTGGGCTCAGAGGTCGTCAATCACCACCAGCATCATTTTGCCGGCCGCGATGGATTGCCGGTTCCAGATGTACCGGAGCCCGGTATATGCGACGAAAGGCCGGGATTGGCAGTGCTCTCTCCGCCCGCCAGCCGACCCAAAGGGAAAGGAACGGTTTCGTGCGAGCAAACCAGCGTCATACCGAGCATCACGCGGTCGAACGGCTTGGATGGTTGCGGGCCGCCGTCTTAGGAGCGAATGAACCCCTACATCCGGTCATTTTTCGCTCCGCGCAGACGGCCCGGCTAGCCGAGACACCCGCGAACCGCCGGAATCATCCGGCGTCGACGCGAACAGGATGGTCATATGGGGAATCCAGGTTTTAACGCGGGCGCCGCGCGCACCGCGGCGGGCTCGCGTTTTGGCGTTCCCGATCCGCTGCAGTGTCCCAGCGACATCCGCGCGGTGATGGAAGAGACGCAAGCGAAAATCGGCTTCGTTCCGAATGTCTTTCTGGCGTATGCACGGCGACCCGACCATTTTCGAGCATTCATGCAATACCACGATTTGCTCATGAAGGGCCCCAGCGGTTTAACGCGCGCGGAACGCGAGGCGATCGTGGTCGCCGTATCAGCCGAGAATAGTTGTCAGTACTGCGTGACCGCGCACGGCGCAGCGCTGCGAATTCTCGGCAAGGATCCCGTCGTCGCCGAACAGATTGCGATCAATTGGCGAACCGCCGATCTCGCGCCGCGGCTGCGCACGATACTCGAATTCGCATCGCAAGTGAATGAGCCAGGATTCGCTGCAACGGACGAACGCATATCGGCGCTCCGCGAAAGCGGATTATCCGACGACGACATCTGGGACATCGCCGCTGTCGCCGCGTTCTTCGGCTTTTCGAATCGCATGGCCGGCGCCCTTGACATGCGACCGAACCTTGAATTTTACACGCTGGGCCGTTGAAGCGGCGACCAGCCGAGGCGGTCCGCACAGATAGCATTCGGCCTGGGATACCCGCTGTTCAGCCGGCAAGAGCCGCTCCCGATCAAGCGGGGCGTTACCGGTTTCCAAGGCCTGCTGGGATAGCCGGGGATCGGACGCGTTGATCGCGCGCAGCTCCGGTATGAAGGCGCCTTCGGCTCCGCCGTTAGAAGTCGGAGGTACGACCCGCACGGTCGGGCAGTTCGGCCAGCCAGGCCGTGTTGGCCGGGAATGTGGCGAACTCGCTGACAGCGACAGAACGGCGACCGCACGCCCGGTGGAATTTTTTACAAGAGAGCGTTAAACGCATTCGAGCCCTGCGGGCTTCCGACGCCAGCACAAACCTTCTTCCCCGAGCTTAGCGAGAAAAGTCCTCATCTAAAGCACGCAATAGTTGTAGAATACAACGGTTGAAGGGAAGAACTATGTACGCCCCCCTGCGAGAAGTCTCGACGGAATTCCAAGATGTCATGATCGCGCTGATCAGGACACTGGGGTTGCATCAGCCGGACCGGACTCCGTGCGGCCAGCCTGTGTCCGTTGCGGAGTCTCACGCCGTTCTGGAGCTCGGCCGAGAGTCTGGACTTTCGCAAAACGCGCTTGCAGCGCGCCTGCGCTTAGAAAAGAGCTCGGTGAGCCGCATCGTCACGGCGCTCGAAAGGCGCGGCTGGGTCGTGCGGAAACGCGACCTGAGAGATAGCCGGATCGTTTCGGTATATCTCACCGACGACGGGCGCGACGCGGCAGCGAACCTCGCAGCGTCGCGTCGGACGAAGTTCGAGCGCATCTTCGGCGCGATTCCCGCAAACGAACGAGCGGCTATCCTCTCATCCCTTGACACCCTCGTACAGGCGATTCGTGAAACATAAAAGCGGCGTCGCCGCGGCTATCGCTTGCGGCGCGGTCTCGGCTCTGCTTGTGACACTGCCCGCGCTCGCCAACCCGACGCCGTCCCCATCGCATCAAGCGCAGGTCGAGCAACACAGTAAAGAGGTCATGCCGTTCGACCTCAACCGGACCATGCACATTTTCACTCCGACCAATAACGGCGGCGTACAGATCGTGATGGTGCACGACGGCGATCCGCAGCAGATCGCACTGGTCCGTTCACATCTTCGCAAAGAAGCGCGCGCTTTCGCGCGCGGTGACTTTAGGGACCCTGCCGCGATTCACGGAAACAATATGGCCGGTCTCTCGCAGCTTCGTGCCGGCGCGAAACGGATCGCGATCAGCTACGGCGCTACGTCTAACGGCGCTAGCATTACGTACAAGACATCAGATCCCAGCCTCATAGCTGCGATTCATCGTTGGTTCGCTGCACAAGTCTACGATCATGGCGCCCATGCCATGATGGCTCACTAGTCACACCACACCAGCCGAGCTTTTCCCCGTGTTTGGACACTATCAACAAGAATCACCGGTTTACCAACGACCGTTCGGCTCGAGCGCTTAGCGATGGCTTCATGTCCGGCGAATTTCGGGTGCAGCATTTTTGTATCACGCACCGGAATACCTGGCGAACTTTTTGCCTGCGCCTACGTGCCGTTAGGATATCCTCAGTCCCAACTGCCAGGTTATTTGCTTCCGGGATGCTTTCAAATGCATACGATCGCGACGTTTGAAATATCCGTGGTTTGGTTCTCTCTAACCTCTGGTTCATGGGACGAGCGGTGGTCCCGGATAACCGAACAGTCCGCTATGTGATGACTTCCGAGGCTGCGGGGCGAAGGAACCCCGCGGGAGGAGCAAGTCATCTTGAGTCGTTCTCGTCGTAACCACACACCGACATTCAAGGCGAAGGTAGCGATCGCGGCCATCAAGGGCGATCAGACCATCGCCGAACTCGCTAAGCGCTTCGACGTTCATCCAAACTCCATCGTTCAATGGAAATCTCAGCTCCTCGAACGCGCTGCGTCGGCGTTCGGTGGCGATGCTCCCAAGAGCAACGCTGTCGACATTAAAGAGATGCAGGCGAAGATCGGCCGATTGGCGTTGGAGAATGATTTTTTAGAGAGCGCGCTCGGACGCGTCGGCGGGTCGAGCGCAAAGCGATGATCGATCATGAACATGCTTTGCCTGTCACGCATCAAGCCGAAGCGCTGAACCTGTCCCGAGGCTCAGTGTATTATAAGCCGTCACCGATCTCCGCGCAAGATCTTGAGCTAATGCGTGTCATAGACCGCATTCATACTGACTACCCGTTCGCCGGCGCCCGAATGATCCGCGATATGCTGCGCCTACGCGGCTACAAGGTTGGTCGCCGGCACGTCGGAACGCTGATGCGCCTCATGGGCATTGAAGCGCTTTATCGCAAGAAGCGCACAAGTAGGACGAATCCGGAGCATAAAGTGTACCCGTACCTCCTTAGGAACCTCGTCATCGAGCGTCCCAATCATGTCTGGTGCGCGGATATCTCCTATATTCCGATGCGAGCGGGCTTTCTCTACTTGTTTGCAATTCTGGACTGGGCCACGCGCAAAGTTCCGGCGTGGCGCATATCGAACAGCTTGACAACAGACTTCTGCATTGATGCGCTCGAGGACGCGATCGCGACGTTCGGTCGTCCAAGCATTTTCAACACTGACCAAGGCTGCCAATTCACCGATTCTGACTTCACTGATGTGCTCAAGAACAACGCGATCGAGATCAGCATGGACGGTAAAGGAGCCTGGCGTGACAACGTCTTCGTCGAGCGATTCTGGCGTTCGATCAAGTACGAGGAGGTCTTCTTACGCGCCTACGAATCAGCAGGCGAGGCGAAGCAGTTCATCGCGCGATACATCGCCTTCTATAATCAAGAAAGACCGCATTCCTCTCTCGACGGATTGCCACCGGATGCGGTATACTTCAATAAGCCGACGTCACAAGCGGCATAACTGCGACGTCATCACATAGCGAGCGGGTCTTGGCGTTCAAAAAACCGCAGCCACCTCTACGTTCAGCTTCCAGACGTACACTGAGAAGTAGTAGTGTTCGCGCAATCTCTGATCAGTTTGATAATATCGATGAACGTGGAAGGCTCCGGTGAAGTCCATTGCAACAGACATTCCGACGTCGCATAAGCCGCGCTGCGACTCTACGCAGTGCATAGCTTGCGGAAGCGCACGCTTTGTCGCTGAACCTGATCGCAAATGAGTGCGGTCATCGCAAAAAAGGGACTATTTGCGGTGTAAGTGTCCCGCCGCCAGAACTCTTGCTAATGCAAGGAGTAACAGTATGTTGAAGTATTTGGTTTCTGCGTCCGCCTTGGGCCTGCTGTTAGCGCTCGCTCCAAGTGCGCCTGTGCTTGCACAAACCGGCGCCGGGTCGATGCCCACCTGCAAGGCGAATGATCCTGTCGTTTGGTTGACCCCAAGAAATCTGTATCATCTCAAGGGCGACGTCGCGTATGGAAGATCCCCGAACGGGCGCTACGAGTGTCTGTCGACCGCGAAGACACAGGGCGCTGCCCGCGGACCGGTAACGCCGATGGGTCCTGGAGCGGGCGGCGGCATGATGGGAGCCGGCGGCGGCATGATGGGAGCCGGTTCCGGTGCGGCTGCCCGACCATCGCCGCCCGCGTGCAAGGCGGGAGATCCGGTGGTCTGGCTTACGCCTCGGAACTTCTACTTTACAAAGGCTGATTTTCAGTACACACGAGCGCGCTACGGCCGGTATACGTGCGAGTCTCAAGCTAAGACACAAGGTGCCGTCCACGGGCCGTCGGCAGGGTCCGGAATGATGCGCGGAGGACCACCCAACGCGGCGTTACCAGTGGCTACGCCAAAGGGATAAGCCGTCGCGCAAACTGATCTGTACTTTACTGCGGCCTCGTTAAAGTGCGGCTTTGACGACCTTCAACAGCATTTGTATGATCAACCGGACGGTAAGATTTGGCCTGAGGCTTTTTCTGCGTCAAACGCGTCGTTAGGATTGCCTCAGGCCAAATAGCACAACGATTCTAAGCCAGGCCGCATGCGTTCGCGACGTTTGCATATATCGGGCCGGTAATCTCTAACCGATACGTCATGGGACCTTCAGCCAGACGTATGCTGAGATACGGCAACCGACCACGCACTTCTGTGTTCTGGCCGACGACCTCGACGAAAGTAGGAGACTCCGGTAGAGTCCATTTCAGAAGATATCCCGAGGTCGCATGAGCCCATGATGCGGCTCTATGCGAAGCACAACTTGCTGACGCGCGCGCTTCATTCGCTAAACATGGTCGCAATAAGCGCGCTGATCGCAACCGGGATCGTGATGATGGTTGGCGGCCATCGCCTCAAATCAATCGGCAGATCGATCCACGAGGTCTTCTACTTCCTCCTGTTCGGGGTCGGTGCTGTGTGCCTTCCGTCGCTGCTCGCTGGCGGTGGCCGGAAGTTGTTTGTCCCGACGCGCGACACGCTGCGCGACGCGGTAAACGTTGTGAAGAACGAACCTGGTATCGGGACGCACGCGGCGTGCTTGGCGAAGTACAACGGTGCGCAGCGCCTCGCTTATGCTGCCGTGCTACTCATGGTTGCTGGCGAAGTCGGCACCGGGCTTGCGATGGCCTACCACAAGGAACTTCCTTGACTCGTCGCAGCGCTCTGCGGACGACACGCCGTGCACGCCGTCCACAAGTAATCCAAGTTGTCCGCGCCAGCTGGCCGGCACGACGTTTGGCTTTCGGCGCCACTCGGGAGGCTGGCTCAAAGCGTGCGGATGCCCAGGCGGACGGGCGCACGCAGCAGACCCGCAGCGGGCGACCGTGACGATGATGACGGCGGCGATTGACGACCTCGCAGCCGTGGACCACGAATAACGCGACAGCGCTTCGCGGGCAAAAGGGAAGGCCTACGCCGCCGACGGCTTTGATTTTGCATCAAAGCGGATCCGGAGGCACTAACTCAAGCAAACGCCAAGAACGGCCAGCAAGACTGACCATGCGAGCCGCCGTGCGAGACCTCAGTGCAAGCGGGCACGCCCCTGGGTTATCGAAGCGCATCGAAGCGGTTCGCAACGACCCATCGGGCTTACCCTTAGAACCGAACGCAGTACTCCTTAAGTTGTAAAGCGCCTCGCGGTCGCGTGCTAGGCTCTCAAAACGAAGCGCCCCGCTCACCGTTGGTCCCGCCATTGAAAGCCATGAAACCCGAACGTGGAGCCAGGCGCGAAGCCGAAACCCCGGCGCCAACGAGGCCGTGACATGCTCGTTGCGTATGACGATCGACTGACCGAGCATCTCGCCGGGGTGCACCATCCCGAGCATCCCGATCGCGTGCGCGTCGTTGCCCGCGAACTTCAATGGCGCGGGATGTTCGACGAGCGCATCGATACCGCCGTCGCACGACCCGACGAGCTCGCATGCGTTCACACGCCGCGCTACATTGCGCTGGTGGAGCGGGAGTGCCTATGGCTCGATTCCGACGGTGCGACGCTGCTTTCGACCGGTGACACCGCGATTGATGCCGGCAGCTATGACGCGGCGGCGCGCGCTGCCGGTGGAACGCTCGCGGCACTCGACCGTGTCTGCGCCGAGCGCCGCGCGGCGTTCGCGCTGGTCCGGCCCCCCCGGGCACCACGCGGAGCCGGCGCGCGGCATGGGCTTTTGCATCTTCAACAACGCGGCGCTCGGGGCAACCACGTTCAGCTTGAAGACCGGCGGAAAGGCGCTGGTCGCCGATATTGATTACCATCACGGGAATGGCACCCAGGCGTTGGTCGGCAGTGGACTGTCATACATCTCGACGCATGCCAGCCCGGCATATCCTGGAACGGGGGATCCGGACGACAACCACGTCGGAAGCGGGGGAGCACTCGTAAACGTCCCACTGCCCGTATCCGGAATTGCTACGGAGGCATTCGTAGCGATTTGGACGCAGACGCTGCGGACATTGGCTCGGACCGTGCGGCCCGGATTGCTCGTCGTAAGCGCCGGTTATGATTTCGTAGCCGGCGATCCAATCGGCGATCTTGGTGTCGCCGTATCGGCTGTGCGTCAGATCGGCCGCATCATTAGAGAAATTGCAACCGAGTATTGCGACGGCCGGACGCTCTTCGTGCTCGAAGGCGGTTACGATCCTGCGACGCTCGCAACATGCGTCATCGATACGATCCTCGGCTTTGAGGAAGGCAAGGACGTCGACCGCACAGATCACGCGGCGATTCCCGGTAGACAGCGGGCAATCTTGGGTGATCTTGAAGGCACGACGGCATGCACTTGCGTTTAATCTAACACTTGCTATCACATCACTAGTGTCCGGTTAAAAGTCGAACAAAATCAACTGTTTCTCGGAATTTTGCATATCGCCGACGACCGCTTCCGGCTGCAGGGCTTGTGACATAAGGGTTTTATCGAAGACGGAGATCGAC
>Ga0182013_10001864_pt1 | contig 28224 bp, 30 predicted proteins | sample 612S2MmetaG_FD_120487 | JGI IMG/M metagenome (GOLD analysis project Ga0182013, IMG submission 120487) | Permafrost microbial communities from Stordalen Mire, Sweden - 612S2M metaG | ecosystem: Environmental > Terrestrial > Soil > Wetlands > Permafrost | place: Sweden: Stordalen | collected...
GAACTCGACGGCGGTCTGTCGCGAGAGCATCGCGATCCCAAGGGCGATCAGGATTGCAAACCCGATCACGGGGATCACCTCATGGGTGGCCGCTGTCGGCCCCCAGGCGATGATCAAGAGCAGCAGGACAAGTCCGGCGGCGTAGGCGCGGCCCGGGAACTCGCGCAGCGTCGGCGCGACGGTGCGCCGGATCGCCTTCGCCGGCCGCGTCGGGCCCGCGAGCCACGCGGCGATGATCAGCGCGGCGGCGTAGATCAGCAGCGCGACGGCCACGTCGTGCAGCTGGCCTGTGACGATTTCCCAGGCTTCGTGCACCGCCGGTTTGTTGCTCGGGACTTTCACCGCGCTGTTTACGATCTGTTCGCCGCCGACTTTGCGGATCACGAAGATCGCGAGCGCCGCGATCGCGAAGCACCAGCCGCTCGTGCGCAGCGCGACCCGTCGCCAGCCCGCGGCGAGAGCGATCGCCGCCGCGAACAGGATCAGTGCCAGCACGGGCAGGATGACCGACAGGCCTTTCAGCGTCTTTGCGACGTCCTGCGCCGCCGACAGCTGGTCCGAGTGCAGCAGCAGGATGTTGCCCTCGTTCTGGACCTTCACCGATGACGGCGTCTTCACGCCGAGTTCCTTGAGCTTGGACTGCGCGAGGCCGAGACCCGTTTCGGCAGAGCCGTTCTTGAAGAGTTCCCCGACTTTCTTGGCCGCTTCGGGGCCGGCAACCTGCCGCGCGATTTCTTCGACGATCGGCTGCAGGTGCAGGACGACTTCGCCGTTCTTCGTACTGACCGCCGTGCTGCCGCCTTCGAGGATCTTCACCAGCTGCTTCTGGGCGGCGATGTTCGCCTCGCGCCAGACTTCCTGGACCTGCGAGGTCGCGAGGATGTTGGGGGCGATTTTTTCCGCGAGCTGGTGCAGGCCGGATGTCGCCGGCCCGGCGAGGAATTTGGCCGGCCCGGGCAGCGCTTTTTCGAACTCTTCTTCGAGCGGGACGGCTTTGAATGCGTCGTTCACGAGGATCTTGCCAACGGCCTGCTGCACCTGCGGTGCCGCGAGCAGCTGGCTGCTCGTGTTCGCCCAGTTTTCGGTGTTGAAGATCTGGCGGTTGACCCAGACCGCGAGCGAGCCGACGACGGCGAGGATCGTCGCGAGCGTGAGCAGGACCGCGACGAGCACCCGGTGCGGGCGCTCCTTGATCGGCAGGTCGCCCGTGAACTCCTTGCGCGGCGACTGCCCGGCGGGCGGCTGCTGCTCGGTCGGCGCATCGCCGGAGTCCGGGGCCGGCGGGGTCTGCGGACGCGGCGGCTCGGAGCCCGCGGGCGTCACTTTGCCCGCGTCGGCGTCAGGCGTGGTCGGCGCGTCGCGGGACTGGTCGTCTGCCTCGGGGGGCGTCTCTTCTGTCGGCACCGCGTGATCTTCTCATACGCAATGGCGAATCCGCCGTCACGGACGAGCACGTCGCGCCGGGGCCGGGCCTAGATGGCCTCCGACGCCGCCGCCGGGCCCCCGCTGCCCGAGGCGAACGCGACCAAGGCTGAACGGCGCGTCCGATTCGGCGGGCTGCTGGCCGTCGTCTTCGCCGCGTTCCTGCTCTCGGGCCTCTCCGAGCCGGGGCGCTTCGGCGAGGCCACCCGCTCGCTGCTGAACGGCGCGACGCTGATTCTCGCGCTGCTCGCCGCGGAAGCCAAAACCCGCGTGATCCGCGGCATGACCGCTTTCGTCGTGATCGCCGTGATCGTCGGCGTGTTGATCGCGCTCACGGGAAACGAACCCGACGAAGCGTCGGGCCGCGGAATCGACGCCCTGCTCCTCGGCATGGCGCTCCCGGCCGTCGCGATCGGCACGATGCGCAACCTCCAGAGGGAAGGCACCGTGACGCTCGAGGCGGTCTCCGGGGTGCTGACCATCTACATCCTCTTCGGGATGTTCTTCGCGGCGCTGTTCGGCTTCATCAGCCAGGTCCAGGGCGCCCCGGTCTTCAACGGCGAAGCGGGCGCAGCGGCCTCGAGCGTCGCGCACTGCATCTACTACAGCTTCACGACGCTCACGACCGTCGGCTATGGGGACCTGACGACAAAGGCCAACCTGACCCACACGCTCTCGGTGTGCGAGGCGCTCGTGGGACAGATCTACCTCGTCACGGTCGTATCGCTGATCGTCTCGAACCTCGGCCGGACGCACGGATTTCGCTCGCGCAGCGAACGCTCGGCCGAGTAGCCCGCGGCGCGGCACAATCAGGCGGTGAGCGAGCCGCCCCAGATCACGATCACACGGCCACCGCCGGCCACCGGCTCGGGCGAGCCGTTCCACGTCCTTGCCAAGCCGACTGGCGCGGTCTGCAATCTCGACTGTTCGTACTGCTTCTTCCTCTCCAAGGAGCTGCTGTATCCGGATAGCCCGCTGCGGATGGCCGACGACACGCTCGAGCTGTACCTGCGACAGCTCGTCGGGGCGCACGCCGGGCTCGACGAGGTGGTCGTCGCCTGGCAGGGCGGGGAGCCCACGTTGATGGGTCTTGAGTTCTTCCGGCGCGCGGTCGCGATCGTCGACGACTGCCTGCAGGAGGGGCAGCGGGCACTGCACACGATCCAGACCAACGCGACGCGCCTTGACGCCGAGTGGGCGCAGTTCTTCCATGAGCGGGGGTTCCTGGTCGGCGTCTCGATCGACGGTCCGCAGGAGATCCATGACACCTACCGCGTCACCAAGGGGGGCAGGGGCTCGTTCGGGCAGGTGATGAGCGGGCTCGCGCACCTGCGCGACGCGCAGGTCGAGTGGAACGCCCTGACGACCGTTCACGACGCGAACGCCGGTCGCGGGCGCGAGGTCTACCGCTTCCTGCGCGACGATTGCGGGGCACGGTTCATGCAGTTCATCCCGATCGTCGAGCGCGTCGAGGCCGGCGAGCCGCAGGCTTGGAGCTCGTGGCGCGACCGTCCGCTCTACACCCAGCACGGCGACGGCGCGAGCGCGCGCTCGGTCGGCGGAGAACAGTACGGCCGCTTCCTGGTGGACGTCTTCGAGGAGTGGGTCCGGCGCGACGTCGGTGAGGTCTACGTCCAGCTGTTCGACGTCACGCTCGCCAACTGGGTCGGGGCGCCGCCCTCGCTTTGCGTGCACTCCGAGACGTGTGGCCGGGCCGTTGCGCTCGAGCACAACGGCGACCTCTACAGCTGCGACCACTACGTCGAGCCGGACTACCTGCTCGGCAACATCGCCGGCGCGACGCTCGTCGAGCTCGTCGAGTCCGAGCGTCAGGTGCAGTTCGGCCGCGCCAAGCTGGAGACGCTCCCCGACTACTGCGTCCAGTGCGACGTGCGCTTCGCCTGTCACGGCGGCTGCCCGAAGGACCGCTTCATCGCGACTCCCGCGGGCGAGCCGGGCCTGAACTACCTCTGTCCCGGCTACAAGCTCTTCTTCGGCCATACCGCGCCGGCGATGCGCTTCATGGCCGAGCAGCTGCGTCGCCGCCAGCCGCCCGCGCAGATCGTCGAGTTCTACCGTGAGCGCGACGCGCGCCGCGGCCGCAATGACCCGTGCAGCTGCGGCTCGGGGCTGAAGTGGAAGCGTTGCCACGGCGACGCCGCGGCCTGAGCGCTAGAGGACCTGGATCTGGACGAGGCTTGTTGTGCCGGGCCGGCCCGAGGGCAGTCCGGCGGTGATCGCGACGCGCTGGCCCCGCTCGCACCAGCCGAGCTCGATGACGCGCTCGGCGGCGTCGGCGATCAGCGCCTCGGTCGTCTCGTGGCGGCGCATCGAGGCCGCCTGTACGCCCCACATGAACCCGCAGCGCCGGACGGTCTCCTTGCCTGGCGAGAGCGCGTAGATCGGTACGTTCGGGCGGTGCGCGGACACCAGCCGCGCCGAGCGGCCTGAGAGCGTCGGCACGATCAGCGCGTCGAGGTTCAGCTCGCGGGCCGCGTCGCAGAGGTTGTGGGCGACGGTCCACGAGGGGTCGGAGTGCACGCGCTGCACGCGGTGGTCGTTCCAACGCTCGTAGGGGGCGATCGACTCGGCCTGCTCGGCGACCGCGGCCATCACCTCGATCGCCTCGACGGGGTGCGCGCCGATCGCGGTCTCCTGCGAGAGCATCACTGCATCCGAGCCGTCGAGGATCGCGTTCGCGACGTCGGTCACCTCGGCGCGCGTCGGGCGCGGCGAGGAGACCATCGAATCGAGCATCTGCGTCGCGGTGATCGACGGCAGCGCCAGACGGCCGGCCAGCTCAAGCAGCTGCTTCTGGGCGATCGGCACACGCGCGATCGGCAGCTCGATGCCGAGGTCGCCGCGGGCGATCATCACGCCGTCGGCCACCGCGAGGATTTCCTCGGCGCGGTCGACGGCCTGCGGCTTCTCCATCTTCGCGATCAACGGCAGACGCGTGTGTCCGCGCACGAAATGAACGTCCTCGGGGGTCTGCACGAACGACAGCGCGACCACGTCGACGCCGATCGACTCGCCGTGGTCGAGCAGGTGCAGGTCCTCCTCGGGGACTGCGGGCAGCGAAGCGACCGGGCCGGGGATGTTCAGCCCCTGGCGCGAGGCGACGGTACCGCCGATCTCGACCTCGGCATCGACCTCGTTCTCCCGCACGCCGGTCACGCGCAGGCGCACCGAGCCGTCGGCGAGGTAGAGGATCGAGCCCGACTCGACGGCCTGTGGCAATCCGCCCCACGCGAGGCCGACACGCTGGGGGTCACCGAGCACGTCGTTGCTGCCGCAGACGAAGGTCAGCGTCGCCCCGGGGGTGAGCTCCATGCGTTCCTCGCGTACGGGCCCGATCCGGAGCTTCGGTCCCGGCAGATCCTGGAGGATGGCGACGGGCCTTCCCGCGCGTCCCGCGGCGTCCCGCACGCGGTTGACGGTCTCGGCGTGTTCGTCGAGCGTGCCGTGCGAGTAGTTCAGCCGCGCGACATCCATCCCGGCCTGGACCATCCGCACGAGGGTCTCGGGATCCCGCGAAGCCGGGCCGATGGTGGCGACGATCTTTGTGCGGCGCATTGGTCCACGGTATCCGCCGCGGCCGCGATCCGGCTTACGATTGCGGCCGTGAGCGCTCCGAGCCGCCGTCCGCCCGCCGTCGGGGAGCCCGTCCGGGTGTGCTTCTTCGGCGGGGTGGTGCACGGCGCGACGATTGCCGAGGTCGCCGGCGACGGTCGAACGCTCGTCGTCGTGACAGTTCATGGCGAGCGGCTGGCGTTCGAGCTGAGCGGTGCGACGGCACGCTTCGTGCTCGCCGGCGACGCGCACGGGCCGCGACTCGAGTTCGGCGGCTAGTCGACGGCGACGTCCGGGAAGTGCTCCGCGCAGTGTTCGCGCAGGCGCGCCCGTACCCACTCGCGCTCTTCGTGGGAGGCCAGGCGCAGGCGTCCCAGAAGTTCGCCCTGGCGGTCGATCGGGATCCCGGCGATCGTCCAGCTCACGGCGAGCTGCTCGAAGAGCAGCTCGAAGGCCCGTTCACGGGCGTCCTCGCGTGAGAGCGGGCTGGCGCCGCGCTCCTGCTCGTGCTTCACGCGGGCCCCTGGCGAGAGGGCGCCGCGAAGCGTCAGCGTGTTTCCGTCGGCGTCGACGTAATCGACGCTCGGCGCCTTCACGTCGGCGCCGCCCCGCCGGCGTGAGCGGCGCCCCATCCTCAGCCGGCGTCGGCGGCGCGCAGCAGCTGCTCGCGCACGTCGCCCGTGACGGGCCGCGCGTGGCCTGGCCAGACCGCGGCCGGCCCCAGCTCGGCGAGCTTGCGGATGCTTGCGCGCGCCTGGCCGGTGTCGTAGTTGTAGGCCTCGATGGGTACGTGCGGGGCGCTGTCCCGGCCCCAGTTGTCGAGCGTGTAAAAGCAGTCCGAGGTCAGGGCGAGACCATCGCTCTCGCGGTACAGGCCGATCTGGCCGGGCGCGTGGCCCGGCAGGTCGATCACGCGGAAGCCTGCGATCTCGTCACCCTCGCTGACGGTGTCGCTGATGCGCACCGGGCCGCCGTCCCATGCGTAGCGGTGCATCAGCAGATGCACCTGGCGGTGCGGAGTCGGCAGCGCCGAGAGGCCCTCGCTCCAGTAGCGGAAGCCGCCGCTGCCCTCGGCATCCTCGACCTCGGCGGGGTGGCAGAGAACCGGCGCGCCAAGCGCCGGCGCGGTCCCGCGGTGGTCGGTGTGGCCGTGTCCGAGCACGATCCGGTTGAGCCCGCCCAGTTTCGCCGCGGCGCTGGCAACCGCGCGGGTCATCGTCCGTGCCCCGGCGTCGAACATCGTCACCCCGCCTTCATCCTCGATCAGGTAGACGTTGCAGCGCGCCGGCTGGCCCTGAACCACCCACACGCCCACAGCTGCCAGCGCCGGTTCGCCTCCCGCGAGGCGCCCGACGAGCTTTGTACGGGCGTTGAACGCTCCGGTCATGCCGCGTTCCGCGGAGGATCCCTGCGGTGGCATCATCCCGATCTGGCGCGCGAACGACAGGCCGTCGGTGAAAGCGTCGTTGGCGTGGATCAGGCCCTCGCGGACGGTCACGAGGTCGAACCCTTCGAGGTCCAGGCGCGAGCCGGTGGGGCGGATCCCGTTGTAGTCCTCGCCCGCGAACGTGCCGCGGGCACGCCAGTGCACCCCGCAGCGCTCGCCCTCGCTGGTCGTCGAGATGACTTCCATCGAGAGATCGGGAACCGCGCCGACCAGTCCTCCGATGAAGGCGCGCACGCCGTCCGGGGCCACCGTGTCGACCTGGCCGCGCACGTTCTCGCGCCCGCCGGGCGACCAGCACGAGACCGCACGCTCGACGTCGTGGTCGTCGATCGCTCGGAAATAGTCGCGCGCAACGCGCTCGGACTCGTCGACGTGCCGCAGGCCCGCCGCCATCTCCTTCATGTTCGCCGCCACCTCGTGGATGCGGCTTGCCTCATCCCACTCGTCAGACATCGGCCCTCCCCCCGTAGCTGCCGAAAGCCTGACGTAGTCTAGTCTGGCGCCGTGGCCGGTGTGAATGCGCGTCGTGAGCGTGGGCGCGGCGAGCGGGTGCTCCCCGGCGTCTGGCGCCTGCGCCTCCCGCTGCCCTGGCCCGGCGTGCCGCACGGCAACGCCTGGGCCGTGCGCCAGGGAGACGGGTTCGTGCTCTTCGACACCGGGATCGGCGGTCCCGCCGCGATGCTCGAGCTCGAACGCGCCCTGGAGATGGTCGAGCTGACAGTCGAGCAGACGAAGCTCGTCGTGTGCACGCACGCGCACCTCGACCACTGCGGCCAGGCGCCGGCGATCGCGCAGCGGGCCGGCTGCGACGTCTACCTGCACCCCGCCCACACGCACCTCCTGCGGCTGATCGACGACCCGCGCGGGGTCTACGACGAGCGTCTGGCAGGTGCGCGACGGGCCGGCGTGCCGGATGAGCTGCTCGCGGGGATGACCCCCCCGCAGGCGGGCGACGAGGAGGAACGGCGCCGGGCGCTCGCCCTCTTCGAGACTGCGCTGCCGCTCGTCGAGGGTGTCGAGGTCGAGACCGACCTCGGTACGTGGACGAGTCACTACACGCCCGGCCATTCGCCCTCGCACGTCGTGCTCGCGCAGCCGGGCCACCGCCTGCTCGTCAGCGGTGACCACCTGCTCGGACGCATCTCGCTGTACTTCGACTACGGGTACTCGCCTGACCCGTGCGGCGAATTCCTCACGTCACTCGATCTCGTCGAGCGCCTCGGAGCGCGACTGTGCCTGCCCGGCCACGGGCGCACGTTCGCCGACGTGAAGGCCCACATCAACGGCAACCGCGAGCTCGTCGCGCGGCGCCTGGAGGCGAGCGGTGTGGCGATCGCCGCCGGGCCGCTTACACCGTTCGAGGTGATCGAGGAGGTCTACGACTATGTCGGGCCGGAGAACATCAACTGGCTGCTCTCGAAGATGATGTGTTACCTCACGCACCTTGAGCTGGAGGGCCGAGCGACCCGCGAGGACGGTGAGCTCGTGCGCTTCGGCCCATAATCGGGCGATGCGAATCGATCGGCTTCTCGAGGTCGGCCAGCCGACCTTCTCCTTTGAGTTCTTCCCGCCGAAGACCGAGCAGGGCGAGGAGAACCTCGCCGCGGCCCTGGCTGACCTGAGCAGCATGGAGCCCTCGTTCGTTTCGGTCACCTACGGCGCGGGCGGATCGACGCGCGAGCGCACGATCGAGATCGTCAGCCGCCTCAAGCGCGAGTACGGGCTTGAGGCGATGGCTCACCTGACCTGCGTCGGCGCGACTGTGGATGAGCTGCGCGCGGTGCTCGGTGAGCTCGAGGCGGCGGGAATCGACAACGTGCTCGCGCTACGCGGGGACCCGCCCGGCGGCACCGGTGAGTGGACGAAGACCGAAGGCGGGCTCGAGTACTCCCGCGAGCTCGTGGAACTGATCGTCGCCGAGTATCCGTTTGCGGTCGGCGCGGCGTGCTTCCCGGAGACGCACATCCATGCCGTGAGCCCCGAGGCCGACGTCGCCTACCTCGCGGAGAAGGTCGACGCGGGCGTCGACGTCCTGATCACCCAGATCTTCTTCGACAACGCGTGGTACTTCGATTTCGTGCGCCGCGCGCGTGACGCCGGGATCACCGTGCCGATCATCCCCGGCGTGATGCCGATCACGCACGCGGGCCAGGTCAAGCGGATGGCGGCGGTCTGCGGTGCGACGATCCCCGACGAGCTGCGTGCAGCACTCGCCGCGCGCGAAGATGACGCCGAGGCGGTCCGCGACCTGGGCGTCGCGTACGCCACCCTGCAGTGCGATCAGCTGCTGGCCGGTGGGGCGCCCGGGATCCACTTCATCACGCTCAACCGCTCGCCGTCGACGCGCGCGATTCTCTCGGCGCTGCGCCTGACCCGCCCCTGGGAGCGCGCGCTCGTCTAGCTCCCCGCGGCGCGCTGCGCGGCCAGTCCGCGCTCGACGAGCGGCGGGACCTCGGCGGGGTCGCTGACGTGGACGATCCGGTCGAAGGTCGAGCGGTCCAGGCGCTCGGCCGCGAGCGGGCGCCGCTCGATCCAGTCGAGCAGTTCGCGCCACTCGCTGTCGCCCACGAGGATCACCGGGAAGTGCTCGATTGTCCCGACCTGGATCAAGGCGAGTGCCTCAAAGAGCTCGTCGAGCGTCCCGGCGCCGCCGGGCAGGAACACGAACGCGCACGCGAAGCGGAAGAAGACGACCTTGCGCACGAAGTAGTGGCGCACGCTCAGTTCGAGGTCGAGGTACTCGTTCGCGGGCTGGCGCTGCGGCAGTTCGATGTTGCAGCCGACCGACATCGCGCCGGCCTCGCGCGCGCCGCGGTTGGCGGCCTCCATCACGCCCGGCCCTGCTCCTGTGATCACCGCGTAGCCCGCACCGCCGACGGCGTGCGCGGTGGCGCGTGCCAGTTCGTACTCGGCGCTCTCGCGGCGAGTGCGGGCCGATCCGAAGATCGCGACGGCCGGCCCGATATCGGCGAGCGCGTCGAATGCCGCCTCGAATTCGGCCGCGATCTCGGCGACCTGGGCACGCTCTGTGGCGGCGGCCGCGGAGCCGAGCGTGCCCGGCAGTTTGAGCAGGTCGCGGTCGTGCGTCGGTTGCGGCGTGCTGTCGCCCATCGGCGCCACAACTATCACCTCGGCGACGGCGGCCGCACGTCGTAGCCTGCTGGGGCGTGAAGTGCGCGATCGTCCTCGCCGCGGCAGCAGTTGCACTCGCCGGCTGCGGCAAGAGCACGGCGACGGCGGCCGAAGCGCCCGTCGAACGGCCTTCGGGGCAGCCCGCGAGCACCGTCCGGACGCAGAGCCCGTCGCGGGCCACGACGCCGGCGGACCCCGCCGCCACGCCGGCCCACCCGGTCCCAGTCGCTTTCCGGCCCGCGCCCGGCGTTCCCTCCGACGCTGAAATCGCGCAGGAGCTCGCGCAGATCAAGGACGTCCAGCGGCGCCGGGAAATCCTCAGCCACCTCAGTCCCGCTCCCGCGACCCTCTCGGGCCTGCTGCCGTGGTCGCTCGAGGAAAAGTCCGGGATCCAGGTCTCGATCGCCTCGGAGTTCACCGCCTACGGGCATGGCGTCGCCTGCGGCGGCGTCGAGGGGCGCTACAGGCTCGGGGTCGCGCACAAGACCGCGCCGTGCGGAACGCTGATCACGTTCCGCTACGGCGAACGCGAAATCACCGTTCCCGTGATCGATCGCGGCCCGTACATCGCCGGCCGCGAGTGGGATCTCACGGGTGCGACCGCCGAAGCACTGCATTTCCCGGGGCTCGGCCGGATCGAATGGTGGCTGGCGCGGTGAGCGCGCGAGCCTTCGATCGGCCACAATTCGCCGCGTGAAGCTGTTGGCCGTCCTCACCGCCGTCGAGCGTGCCGACTCCCGGGAGCTCTTCCAGGCACACGGGCGCGAGGAGCTCGTGCACCTCTGGGGGCTTTACGAGGAAGGTCTCGTGCGGGAGATGTACCAGCGCGCCGGACCCGGAGCGGTGCTCGTCCTGGAGGCGCCCGATATGGAGCACGCGCGCCGGCTGCTGAACGAGCTGCCGCTGCTCGCCGCCGGAGCGGTCGAATGCGAGCTGCTCGAGCTACGCCCGTTCGCGGCCTACCGCGCGTTCATCGACGCCGGCGGCTGAAAGCGGATACCGGCGGGGTCGGCGCGTACGCTGCGCTCGTGCAGACCGCGCCGATCGACTACACGATCCGCCATTCCGAGCGCGCCCGACGGGTCCGCGTCAACGTCGATCCGCTCGGCGAGGTGACCGTGACGCTGCCGAGCGGCGCCTCTCGCGCGGCGGCCGCGGCGGCAGTGCGGGAGCTCGAACCGTGGATTCGCCGACGCCTCGAGCGGGCCGGCCGCGCGCGTGCCGCGCTGGCAGAGCGCGCCGGGACCGTCCCGCTCCTCGGCCGGCCGCTCGCGCTGGTCGCCGAGACCGGCCGGCGGCAGGTCACCCGACGCGGCGAGCAGCTGCTCGTGCCGGCCGGCGACCCGCGGCCGGCGCTTGAGCGCTACATGCGCCGCGAAGCCCGGCGCGAGGTGGCGCGCCGGCTCGACGCTGCCTGCGAGCGTGCGGGACTGGCATACAGCGGGCTGTCGATCCGCGCCCAGCGCACGCGCTGGGCCTCATGCTCCGCGCGCGGGGCGATGAGCTTCAACTGGCGGCTGATGATGGCGCCCGAGCCGGTGCTCGACTACGTCGTCTGGCACGAGGTCTGCCACCTGGCGGTCGCCGACCATTCGCCGCGCTTCTGGCGGCTGGTCGAGCGCTACCGGCCGACCTGGCGCGACGAGCGCGCCTGGCTGGCCGAGCACGGCGCGACGCTGATCCTCTAAGGGCGCTCGTCGAGCGGCACGAAGTCGACGTCGCGGTCACCCGTGTAGATCTGCCGCGGCCGCGCGATCTTCTGCTCGGGGTCCTGGATCATCTCGAGCCACTGCGCGATCCACCCGCTGGTGCGGCCGATCGCGAACATCACCGGGAACATTGCGACGGGCAGGCCGAGCGCCTCGTAGATCAGGCCGGAGTAGAAGTCGACGTTCGGGTAGAGCTTGCGGCTCGTGAAGTACTCATCGTCGAGCGCACGCTTCTCGAGCTCGGTTGCGATGTCGATCAACGGGTTGCGCCCCGTGACCTCAAAGACGCCGTCGAGGTGGCTCTTGATGATCCGGGCGCGCGGGTCGTAGTTCTTGTAGACCCGGTGGCCGAAGCCCATCAGCCGCTCGTTGCCGGCCTTGACGCCGTCGAGAAAGTCCGGGATCGCCTCGACCGAGCCGATCCGGCGCAGCATTCGCAGAGCCGCCTCGTTCGCCCCGCCGTGCAGCGGCCCGTAGAGCGCCGCGACTCCCGCCGCGACGGCCGAATAGGGGTCGACGCGGGTCGAGCCGACGGCGCGCACCGCGCTCGTGGAGGCGTTCTGCTCGTGGTCTGCGTGGAGGATGAACAGCACGTCGAGTGCCCGTTCCAAGCGCGGGTCCGGCTCGTATTTGAGCTCGGTCATGCGATACATCATCCGCAGGAAGTTGCCGGCGTAGGAGAGCTCGTTGTCCGGATAGACGTACGGCTGGCCCATGTTGTGCCGGAAGGAGAACGCCGCGAGCGTCGGGACCTTCGCGATCAGCCGGATGATCTGCGCCATCCGGATCTCGGGGTCGGCGATGTCGTGGGCTTCGGGGTAGAACGTCGAGAGCGCCCCGACCGACGCGAGCAGCATCCCCATCGGGTTCGCGTCGTAGCGGAAGCCCTGCATGAAGTCCTTGAGGTTCTCGTGGACGAACGTGTGCATCGTGATCTGGTGGCGCCACTCGGCGAGCTGTGCCTCATCCGGCAGCGAGCCGTTGATCAGGAGGTAGGCGACCTCGAGGTAGCTGGACTGCTCGCACAGCTGCTCGATCGGGTAGCCGCGGTGCTGCAGGATCCCGGCCTCGCCGTCGATGTAGGTGATCGAGCTGCGGCAGGAGGCGGTGTTCAGGTACGCGGGGTCGTAGACCATCATCCCGAATTCGTCGGCATCGACCTTGATCTGGCGCAGGTCCATGCCGCGCACCGTGCCGTCGGTGATCGGCAGCTCGTAGGTCGCGCCCGTGCGGTTGTCCACGACCGTCAAGGTCTCGCTACCCCCGGCGGCCCCCTGGCGCTCGTCGCCTGTTGCAACAGCCTGCTCGCTCATGGCTCCCCCTGTGAAGTCGCGTTGGTCCCTGACGGTGATCCGGTGATTCCGATTATTACGCTGCGCACGCCTCCTACCGCCGGAGCGGCGCAGGCGCCGTGCTGAAGGCTGTCATCCGTTGCAGCTCGCCGATCCGGCGCACGACCTCGTCGCTGGCGAGATGCTCGAGCCGCTCGGTGCCGAAACGCTCGACGTTGAACGAAGCGAGCACCGTCGCGTGGGCCATCGCGCGGCGCAGCAGCTGGTCATCCAGCGCCTCGTCCGGGTGCGCGGCGATGTAGCCGACGAGGCCACCGGCGAACGTGTCACCGGCACCCGTGGGATCCACGACGGACTCCAACGGGTAGGCCGGCAGCGAGAAGAAGCCTTCGTCGCTGAACAGCGCCGCCCCGTAGGCGCCCTGCTTGGCGACGACGATCCGCGGCCCGCGGCCGGCCCCGGAGCGCCAGGCGAGGATCTCACGCGCGGCGCCCACGAGATTGGCGTGGCCGGTCAGCTGGCGCAGCTCGCCGTCGTTGAGAATCAGGCAGTCGACCTCCGAGATCGCCTCGACGAGCGCTTCGCGCTCGATATCGATCCAGAGGTCCATCGAGTCGAGTGCGACGAAGCGAGCCTGCGGCAGCTGGCGGCGCACCTCGAGCTGCAGGTCGGGCTGGATGTTGGCCAGGAACAGCACGTCGCTTTCGCGCGAGGTCTGCGAGAGCTTCGGCGCAAAGCCCTCGAAGACGCCGAGGCGCGTCTCGTGGGTCGTGCGAGAGTTCATGTCCCAGTCGTACTCGCCGCGCCAGAAGAAGGTCTCGCCCTCGAGGCGCTCGACGTCGCCGACGTCGATGCCGTGTCGGCCGAGCATTGCGAGGTGCTCCTCCTCGAAGTCGCTGCCGATCGGACCGACGATCCGCACGTCGTCGAACATGCTCGCCGCGAGGGCGAAATGGACGGCCGCTCCGCCGAGCATCCGGTCACGCTCGCCGAACGGCGTCTTGACGGCGTCAAAGGCAATTGATCCAACGACCGTGATCGGCATCGGCCGGGAGGCTAGAACAGATCGCGCCGCGCCCGTCTTGCGGCTCGCCCCGCCGGGCCTTCGCTAGCCTCGCGCCGATGCGCGCAATCGAAATTCGAAGCTTCGGCGGGCCGGATGTGCTCGAGCTCGTCGAGCGCCCCGAGCCCGTGCCGGCCGGCGGCGAAGTGCTGATCGAGGTCACGCGCGCGGGTGTCAACTTCGCCGATCTGCACCAGCGCACGAACTCGTACGTCGCCCAGGCCGAGCTGCCGCTGGTGCCCGGCGCCGAGGTCGCCGGGCGGCGGGCCGACACCGGCGAGCGGGTCGTCGCGCTCGTCGGCACCGGCGGCTACGCGCAGTTTGCGGTTGCGCCGGCAGAGCGCGTGTTCGCGATCCCCGACGCCGTCAGCGACGAGCAGGCACTGGCGGTGCTGATCCAGGGCACGACCGCCTGGCACATGTACAGAACCGCGGCTCATCTCGCGCCCGGCGAGAGCGTCGTCGTGCATTCGGCCGCCGGCGGCGTCGGCTCGCTGGCAGTGCAGCTCGGCAGGACCTTCGAGGCCGGGCGGATCGTCGCGACGGCGACCGGCACGCAGCGGCGCGCCCTGGCGCTCGAGCTCGGCGCCGACGCCGCCGTCGACGGCGCGGCCGAGGGGCTCACCGAGCGGCTGATCGATGCGGCCCAGGGTCCCGTCGACGTCGTGTTCGACGTTTCCGGGGGCGCGGTCTTCGACGCCTCCTACCGCGCGCTCGGCCCGCTGGGCCGAATCGTCGTCTGCGGGATCGCGAGCCGTGAGAAGAACTCGGTCTCGACCGGCTCGCTGCTGCGCCACTCGCGCGCCGTGATCGGCTTCTATCTGTTTCACTGCTTGGAGCGGCCCGGCCTGTTCGAGCGGGCGCTCGAAGAGCTGTTCGCGCTCGTCGAAGCCGACGCGCTGCGCGTGCTCGTCGGCGGTACATACCCGCTATCGCAGGCCGCGCGCGTGCACGAAGAGCTGCGCGAGCGGCGGACATCCGGCAAGCTCGTGCTCGACCCGGCAAGCTAAGGAGAACATGACCAAGACTTTCAGTGACCTCGGGCTCTCGGAGCCGATTCTTAAGGCGCTCGCCGCCGTCGGTTACGAGAAACCCAGTCCGATCCAGGAAGAGACGATCCCGCTTCTGCTGCAGGGCGCCGACGTGATCGGCCAGGCGCAGACCGGGACCGGCAAGACGGCGGCCTTCGGCCTGCCGATCATGCAGTACATCGACGCCTCTGAGCAGACCGTCCAGGCCCTCGTGCTGACCCCCACGCGCGAGCTGTGCATCCAGGTCACGCAGGCGCTGCGCACATACGGTGGCGAGGCCGGTGTCGACGTCGTCGCCGTCTTCGGCGGCGCGCCGATCCGCACCCAGCAGGCCCAGCTGCGGGGCGGGGGCCAGGTCGTCGTCGGCACCGTCGGCCGCGTCCTGGACCTGATCTCGCGCAACTCGCTGGTGCTGCACGACTGCCGCTTCGTGGTGCTCGACGAGGCCGACGAGATGCTCGACCTCGGCTTCTTCGAAGACGTCGAGAAGATCCTTTCGCTGACCCCGTCGAGCCGGCAGACGGCGCTCTTCTCGGCGACCATGCCCGGGCCGATCAAGCAGCTCGCCGACCGCTACATGTACGACCCGGCGATCGTCAAGGTCGAGGCGGCGACGCTCACGATCGACACCGTCGCTCAGTTCCAGCTCCCCGTCGAGGCACGCGACAAGAGCGAGCAGCTCGCCGAGGTGCTGCGCGCCGAGAAACCCGACCAGGCGATCGTCTTCGTGCGCACGAAGATCCGCTGCGACCAGCTCTACCGCACGCTCCGTGACCGCGGCATGAACGTGCGCGCCTTGCACGGCGACATGTCGCAGGGCTCGCGCGACGGCGTGATGCTGGCCTTCAAGGGCGGGCGTGTGCCGATCCTCGTCGCCACCGACGTCGCCGCCCGTGGCCTGGACATCTCGACCGTCACGCACGTCATCAACTACGACGTCCCGACGTCGCCCGACACGTACGTCCACCGCATCGGCCGGACCGGACGCGTCGGTCGCTCGGGCCGCGCGATCACGTTCGTCGAGCCCCGCCAGAAGCGCGAGCTCGAGGCGATCGAAAAGCACATCGGCACCTCGATCGAGCGCTGGCAGGCCGGCGCGAGCGCCAAGCCGACGCCGGTGCAGGAGCGCCCGCGGCGCCACGAAAAGCCGCACGTCGCCGACCGGCACGAGGGCGAGGAGTTCGTCACGCTCGCGCTCGCCGGCGGTCGCGCCGCCGGGATCCGCGTGCGCGACGTCGTCGCCGCGGTCACCGCGGCCGCCGGGATCGAGGGCGAGGCCGTCCGCGAGGTCCGCGTGCTCGAGCGCTATTCGCTGCTCTCGGTGCCCGCCTCGGAGGTCGACGGGCTGATCGCCGGCAACGGGCACACGATCGCGGGCCGCCCGCTGAAGCTCGAGCGGGTAGGCTAGGCCCATGTCCAAGGCAACGCTGAACGTCAGCCGCGGCGGGGAGCCGCTCGGCGCGATCGAGATCGAATTCTTCGACGACGATGCGCCGGTCACCGTCAAGAACTTCCGCGACCTCGCGGGGCAGGGCTTCTACGACGGCCTGATCTTCCACCGCGTGATCCCGGACTTCATGATCCAGGGCGGCTGTCCGGACGGCATCGGCACCGGCGGCCCGGGCTATCAGTTCGAGGACGAGATCAACGACCACAAGATCGTGCGCGGCGCGCTGGCGATGGCCAACGCCGGGCCGAACACGAACGGTTCCCAGTTCTTCATCGTGACGGCCGGGGGGTGTCCGTGGCTCGACGGCAAGCACACCGTCTTCGGCGAGGTGGTCTCCGGGATGGACGTCGTCGACCAGCTCGAGGCCACGCCGACCGGCGCTCAGGACCGCCCGTCCGAGCGGCTCGAGATCGAGACCGTCGCGCTGTCGGACTGAATCCGTCGCCGCCACGGCGATAGGAGTAGCCTTCGCCGCCAGAGGTAACTCACGCGGGAGGGCGCGAAATGGCGACAGTCGAGCACGAGCAGGTCGAGGCCGAGCAGGCCCCGAGCAACCTCATCGAGGTTGAAAACCCCGGTACCGGCGAGATCATCGCAACGGTCCCCGAGCTCGACGCCGCTGCGGTCGCTGAACTCGCGGCGCGCGGCCGTTCCGCCCAGCCGCACTGGGAGTCCTACGGCTTCCAGGGCCGCGCCCGTGTGATGCTCAGGGCCCAGAAGTGGGTGATGGACAACGCAGAACGGATCACGAAGACGATCGTCTCCGAGACCGGCAAGACCTGGGAGGACGCCCAGCTTGCGGAGATCGGCTACGCCGGCAACGCCTTCGGCTTCTGGGCCAAGGAAGCGGAAGGCTTCCTCGCCGACGAGAAAGTGCGCTCGAGCCAGGTCCTCGTGCTCGGCAAGAAACTGCTGCTGCGCCACCGCCCGCTCGGCCTGATCGGCGTGATCGGGCCCTGGAACTACCCCTTCACCAACTCCGTCGGCGACTGCATCCCGGCGATGATGGCCGGCAACAGCGTGATCCTCAAGCCGAGCGAGTACACGCCTCTGACCTCGCTGCTGATCGCCGAAGGCCTGCACGAGTGCGGACTGCCTGAGGGCGTGCTTCAAATCGCGACCGGCCGCGGCGAGACCGGACGGGCGCTGATCGACGAGGTCGACATGGTGATGTTCACGGGCTCGACCCGGACCGGACGCAAGGTCGCCGCCGCGGCCGGCGAGCGGCTGATTCCCGCCTCGCTCGAGCTCGGCGGGAACGATCCGATGATCGTGCTCGCCGACGCCGATCTCGAGCGGGCCGCCAACTACGCAACCTACTTCTCGATGCAGAACGCGGGCCAGACCTGCATCTCGATCGAGCGTGTCTACGTCGAGGAACCGGTCTACGACGAGTTCATCCAGAAAGTCACCGAGAAAGTTCGCGGTCTGCGCGTCGGCAACGCCGAAGGCGGCTACGGCACCGTCGAGGTCGGGGCGATCACCTTCCCACCGCAGATGGACGTGATCCGTGACCACGTCACCGACGCCGTCGACAAGGGCGCACGTGTGCTGACCGGCGGCAACGAGGTTCCCGGCAAGGGGCGCTTCTTCGAGCCAACGGTGGTCGTCGACGTCGATCACTCGATGCGGATCATGACCGAGGAGACATTCGGCCCGACGCTGCCGGTGATGAAGGTAAAGGACGCCGACGAGGCAGTGCGGCTCTCCAACGACACCGTTTACGGCCTCGGTGCGTCCGTCTTCACGCGCGACAACGAGAAGGGCGAGCGAATCGCCCGGCGCCTGGAGTCGGGCTCGGCGAACGTCAACGACGCGCTGATCAACTACACGGTGCTCGAGCTGCCGATGGGCGGCGCCAAGGAGTCGGGGCTCGGAACCCGGCACGGCGCCGGCGGGATCCGCAAGTACTGCTCGCAGCAGGCGATCGTCGTGACCGCACGGGCGATGAAGAAGGAACCGTTCATGTACCCGTATAAAGCGCGCACGTCGAAATTCCTCGCCAGCCTGTTCAAACTGCTCTACGGACGCGGCGAGCGCGACTAGCTGCCGTCGTTCAGCGCAGCTCGATGCCGAGCAGCCGTTCGAGCTGCGGGATCGTCTCGTCGGCGCTGGTGTGGTGGACGGTCGCCATGCCGAGCTGCGCCGCCGGCTCGAGGTTGAACGGCAGGTCGTCGACGTAGACGCAGTCAGCGGCGGCGATCCCGGCGCGCTGCGCGCCGAGTTCGTACATCCGGATGTCGGGCTTGCGCATCCGCTCCTGGCCGGAGATCACGATCCCGTCGAACATTTCCTCGAAGTAGTCATGCGGGTAGCGGTGGATGCCCCACGAGTTCGAGACGAGCGCGGTCCGCACCCCGGCCAGGCGCGCCCGTTTGACGGCCTCGACCATCGAATCGTCGCTCTTGACGCCGGCGAACAGGCCGTCGATCAGGCCCTCCGGCTCGACGCCGAGCAGGTCCGCGAACAGCACCTCGAACTCGTCCTCGGTCAGTGTGCCGGTCTCCAGCGCGATCAGATGCTCGCGCGCGGTCGGATCTGCACGGAAGACGCCAGCCAGCGCCTGCGTGTCCAGACCCGTGGTCTGCGCGTACTCCTGGAAGGAATGGAAGAGGTTGCTGGTCAGCACGCCGCCCCAGTCGATCAGCAGCCCGCTGCGTACTGATTCACTGCCCACGCGTCGCCTCCAGTGCCTGCTCGGCGAGTTCGACGACGCCATCGCCGAACTGCTTCAGGTACGGGTCGTCGGTCGCGCCGGCGATCGCGCGCTTGTAGTTGCCCTCCATGAAGACCGCGCTCTTCCACAGGGCGAGGGTCGTGTACCAGCGCATCGCGCGCATCGAGCGCTGCGAGCGCTCCTCGTAGCGGGCGATCAGCTCCGCCCGTGTGGGGAAGCCGTCCTTGCGGGTGACCTGGCCGAGCGAGTCGCGCAGCCCGCCGGAAGGGTCGCCGGCCTCGCTCCACATCATGCACAGGTAGCCCACGTCGGCCAGCGGGTCGCCGATCGTCGCCATCTCCCAGTCGAGCACCGCAGCCAGGCGAGCGGGGGCCTGCGGCTCGAAGATCGTGTTTCCGAGCCGGAAGTCGCCGTGCACGATCGTCGCGGGCGGCGAGTCGGGCAGGTTCGCGCCCAGCCAACGCCCGACCTCTTCGATCGCCGGCATCTCGCGCGTGCGGTTGATCTCCCACAGGCCACCGAAGCGCCGCAGCTGCCGTTCGAGGTAGCCCGTGGGCTTACCGAAGTCCTCGAGGCCGGCCGCCTGCCAGTCGACAGCGTGGATCTCCACGAGCGCGTCGATCAGCTCGTTGGCAATCAGCCGGCGCTGCTCGGGGTTGTCCAGCGCCGGCGGTATCTCCGCGACGATCACCTCGCCCGGCACTAGCTCCATCACGTAGAACGGCGCGCCGATGATCGACTCGTCGGCGCCGACGGCGAGGACCCGCGGAACGCGTGCGGCGGTGCCGGCGAGTGCGCTCAGCAGGCGCGCCTCGCGCAGCACATCGTGCGCGCTCGGCGGCAGGGGCGGGCGCGGCGGCCGGCGCAGCACGAAGCTCATGCTGCCGCGGTCGATGCGGTAGGTGACGTTCGAATGGCCCTCGCCGATCGGCGAGGCGCGGATCTCGCCACTCCCGAGGCCGTTCGCATCGAGGAACTCGGCGAGCGGCTCGAGCACCAGCAGCGCGGGCCGCTCGTTGGACTCGCTCTCGGCGCGTGTCGCGACGATGTCGTCGGGGGCGATCTGCGTGCTCACGGCGCGAACGCTATCTGCTGCGCGACGCGACGGCCCGCGCGTCGTCAGATCTCGGCCTGCAGCACCTGCTCGTGGGCGGCGTAGTCGTGCTCTTCGCGGAAGTGCTGCAGCCGCGTCGGGTGGGCCCGCGCGTCGCGGCCGGTGACGGTCACGTAGGCGACCAGCACGATGAACGCCGCGAAGCCCAGGGCCGCGGTCACGCCGTCGCCGAGTGCGAGGCCGCCGGTCGAGTGCGGCTTGCCGAGCCAGTCCGCGATCGATGCGCCGAGCGGCCGTGTCAGCACATAGGCGAGCCAGAAGGCGAGGACCGGCCCCATCGAGAAGGCCGCCCAGGCGATGAGGGGGATCGCGATCAGCCCCGCGAACAGGATGATCGAACCGAAGAATCCGAGGCCCAGTGACATCGCGGTCAGGTCGCCGGCCGCGGTGCCGAGCGCGAACGTGCCGAGCACCGCGGTCCAGTAGAAGGCCTCCCGGCGCGGGGTGTTGATCTCGTGGATCGAGATCGTTCCCTCCGAGCGGTGCCACAGCGCGAAGACCGCCGCGACGAACAAGGCGCTGCCGGCCGTCGTCACGGTGTACGGGAGGTTCGCCCCGTCGTGGACTCCGTCGGCAGCCATCGTGCCGAAGATCGCGATCATCATCACCAGCCCCCAGTAGCGCGGCGCGCTGTAGCTGCGTGCCCGCAGCTGTAGCCGCAGCGCGATCAGGAACCCGAAGATGCCGATCGCGCCGGCGAGCGGAACGCTGACGCTGCCCAGGAAATCCGAGGTCGCCTCGCCGGTCCCGGTCGTCAGCAGCTTCAGCGCCCAGAACAGCGCCATCACCTCCGGCACCTTGACGTGCAGCGGCTGCGCCGCGAGGCGCGCGGGAATGTTCGTGGTCTGGTCGGTGGTCGCCACTGAAGATCGATCCGGATGGGTCGCCGAGCCGGCCGCTGCCAACCGGCTCCGCAAGATGGTACGGGCGGCGCTTAGCCGAAACTAAACGCAGGGGCCGCAGTGCGTGCGTGGCTCGCTAGCATCGCTGCCGTGATCGAGAACGGCAAAAAGGCGCCGGATTTCACGCTGCCCGACCAGGACGGCGAGAAGGTCTCGCTGAAAAAGCTTCGCGGCGAACCGGTCGTCCTGTACTTCTACCCGAAGGCCGACACGCCAGGATGCACGACGCAGGCCTGCGGGGTCCGCGACCACGCGCGCGAGTACGCGAAGTTCGATGCAAGGGTGCTCGGCGTTTCGCCGGACTCGGTCGCGAAGGTCAAGAAATTCCACGACAAGCAGGGTCTGAACTTCACCTTGCTCGCCGACGAGGACCATGCGGTCGCCGAGAAGTACGGCGTCTGGGCCGAGAAGTCGATGTACGGGAAAAAATACTTCGGCAACGAGCGCACGACGTTCGTGATCGACGCGACCGGGACGGTCGTCGAGGTGCTGCGCAAGGTCAAGCCCGCCCAGCACGACGAACTCGTGCTCGCCGCGCTCGCGAAGCTCTAGGAGCGGGCTCCGCCGGAGGGCCGGCTAGAACGCGCCGACGAGCAGGCCGCTGCCGAGGTGGGTGCAGAAGACCGGCCCGACCTCGCTCACGAAGCACGGCTCGCAGCCGTAGACGGCGCGGCCGCGCTCGATCATTTCCGCGGCGGGGCCCTCGCACTGGATTTTCTGCACGGTCCACGTGCGCGCACCGGCGGCGTGCATTTCGGTCAGGTACTCGCCCATCCGGGCATACGCGCGCGCGCTGGTGCGCACCCGGTCGACCGGCGCGATCTCGGTCCCGAAGGTCAGGATCGGCTTGACTTTCAGCGCGGTCCCGACCATCGCCTGTGCGGCGCCGATCCGCCCGCCCCGGCGCAGGTACTCGAGCGTGTCCAGGCAGAAGTAGATCTTCAGTCCCTTGCGGCGGCGCTCGATCGTCTCGGCGACCTCATCGATCCCGGCGCCCGCGCGCGCCGCTTCGGCGGCCGCGATCACGAGCAGGCCGAGCCCCCCGGCCCCGGTCGCCGCATCGACGACGGTGACCTTCGCCGTGTGACCCTCGGCCGCGAGCGTCCTGGCGGCCTCACGCGCGCTCTGGCAGGTCCCCGACAGCGCCTCGGCGATGTGGATCGAGTAGATGTCGCGTCCGGCTTCAGCGAGCGGGCGATAGACGTCGAGGAAGTCGCCGACCGAGGGCTGTGAGGTCGTGGGCAGGCGCGGTTCGCTTTTCAGCCGCTCGTAGAACGCGTCGAGATCGGTGTAGTCGCGCTCGGGTGTCAGCTTGCCGTCCCAGCCGACATAGAGCGACACGCACTGCACCCCGAGACTGTCCAGCATCTCGCCCGGTACATAGGACGTCGTGTCGGTGACGACGGCGACGGAGCCGGCAGGGGCTCCCTGATCAGGTTGCGGGTCGGTCATTTCAGCCGTCGATTGTATTTACGTCGACAGCGGCAGGCATCGTCACTGTCCGCCCCGCGCCGTGGCGATCGTTTCGTGGAGCGTCGTGATCGCGTCGTATTTGGGTCGCCAGCGAAGCTCGCGTCGAGCGCGGCCCGTGTCCATCACGACCGGCTCCGCGAACGCGTTCAGCCACTGTGCTTTTGCCGGCAGGAAGCCCAGCCGGCGCACGAGCCCGGTCGTAACCTCGAGTGCCGACTCGGGCACCGGAACCGAGTACCAGCCGAGTTCGCGGGCGAGTGTCTTGACCGACAGCTCGCCGGGGCCCGCGATGTTGTACGGGCCCGGCGTGCCGCGGCCGAGCACTGCCGCGCGGATCGCGCTCGCGACGTCGTCGTGGTGGACGAGCTGGAACGGCGTGCCGGGGTCCGGCAGCACCGGCCGCACGCCGGGCAGCGCACCGAGCAGCGAGCGGGCGCGTCCGACGACGCCCCCGGAGGCCGTGGCGAACGGCAGCGAGTCGACGAGCAGCGGCGCCCGCGGCCCGGCGACGATGCAAGGCCGCAGGACCCAGGCCTTGGTCGACGATTTGTAGAGCGTGTCGGCGAGCGTCTCCTCGACCTCGGCCTTCTGCGCCGAGTAGTAGAAGCGCTCGCTGCCAAGCGTCGGCTGGTCCTCGGTCAGCGGCAACCGGCGGCCCGGCGCGAAGCCGTAGGCGGCGACCGAGGAGGTATAGACGAGTCGTTTGACGTTCGCTGCGGCCGCGGCCTCGAACACGTAGCGCGAGCCGTCGAGGTTCACGCGCCGCGTCTGCTGGAGCGAGCCCATGATCATGAACGCGAGGTGCACGACGACGTCGGCCTCCTCGACGAGCGCCGCCACGCGGCGGCGGTCGAGGATGTCGCCGCGGCGGTAGGCCGTCTTGTGCCAGCCCTCGCTCTCGGGGTCGAAGGGGCGGCGCGCCATACCGAGGATCCGCCCGACCTCACGCGTGCGCTCGAGTGACGCGACGACCGAGCGGCCGATCTCGCCGGTCGGTCCGGTGACTGCGACGACGAGGCCGTCCCTGCTTGCGGATGTGCGCACCGTTGGGTTCTACAGCAATCGCGTGTTATGCATAGCCACGATGAAGGGCGCCGAAGTCGGTCTCGTGCTGTCCGTGTTCCTCGCCTCGCTCGTGGAGGCCGTCGAGGCGGTCACGATCGTGCTCGCCGTCGGCACGACGCGCAGCTGGCGATCGTCCTTCTACGGCGTGTTCGCCGCCCTGGCGACGCTCGCCGTTGTGGTGTTCGTCGCGGGCACGGCGATCACGCGGCTGCCGCTCGACGCGCTGCACATCTTCATCGGCGTGCTGCTGCTCGCGTTCGGCCTCAAATGGCTGCGCAAGGCGGTCCTGCGCGCCAGTGGCCGCAAGGCCTTGCACGACGAGCAGGCCGAGTTCATCCGCGAGAGCGAAGCGGCCCTCGCCGCACGGCGCGACGGCGGCGCGATCGACCGCTATGCGCTCTCGATCGCCTACAAAGGCGTACTCGTCGAGGGACTCGAGGTCGCGCTGATCGTCGTCACGCTCGGCGCGGCGCGCGACCGGATCGGCCTGGCGGCCGCCGCCGCGATCGCCGCGGCGCTCGTCGCCACGCTCGCCGGCTTCGCGGCACGCGCCCCACTGGCGCGCGTGCCCGAGAACGTGCTCAAGTACGCCGTCGGCGTGATGCTGACCGCGTTCGGCGTGTTCTGGCTCGGCGAGGGGCTCGGCGTCGGCTGGCCCGGCGAAGACGCATTCCTGCTCGTGCTCGTCGCCGCGGTGCTCGGAGTCTCGTTGCTCGCCGTGCGCTCACTGTCGGTTCCGGCGTTGCCCTGAACGGCGCGCGGGGAGCGCCCCGTACGCTTCTCTTGTGCCTGGCCACTGGCTGATAGCGACCACGCTCGCGCAGAGCATCACGTCGTTCTTCAACGCCGCGGGGCAGTTCTTTTCGGACCTCGCCGCGGTGCACTGGCCGGCGCTCGCGGTCGGACTGCTGCTGTTCCTCGCAAACCTGACGCTGCGTTCGCGCGGGTTCTTCAACTCGCTGCGCGCCGCTTACCCTGCCTCCTACTTCCAATTCCGCCGGATCTGGGGCGCCTACGTGGCGGCGGTCGGCTTCAACAACGTCGTGCCGGCGCGCGGCGGGGACATCATCAAGCTCTACCTGACGAAGTCCTCGATTCCCGGTTCGCGCTATCCGACGGTCGCCGCCGCTTTCTTCGTCGAGGCGATCTTTGACGCCTGCATGGGGATCTTCGTCCTGATCTTCGCGTTCACCCAGGGGGTGTTCCCCAAGCCGCCGGACTTCGGGAAGCTCAGCGCGTTCGACATCTCCTACTTCGCGAGCAACTTTCGCCTGACGCTGTTCCTGATCACGGCACTCGCGATCGCCGGCCTCGTCGCCTTCGCCCTGCTCTCCGAGCGCGTGCAGAGCTTCTGGCAGCGCGTGCGCCAGGGCTTCACGATCCTGCGCGACCGGCGCCGTTACCTGCGCGAGGTGGCATCGCTTCAGGCGCTCGCCTGGATCTGCCGGTTCCTCTCCTACTGGTTCATGCTCGACGCGTTCCGCGTCGGCGGGTCGGTCGAAAACGTGCTGCTCGTGTTCGCGGTCGGCCAGGTCGCCGGGGCGGTCCCGTTCACGCCTGGCGGCGCCGGTGTCCAGCAGGCACTGCTGGTGAAGGTCTTCGAAAAAAAGGCCGGCGGCGCGATCATCGCGGCCTACTCGGTGGGCCAGCAGCTCGCGATCTCGGTCTTCACGTTCCTGCTCGGCCTGTTCGCGGTGATCTACATCTTCCGCTTCCGCTCATTCCGCGAAGTCATCGACGCAGGTCGCCAGTCGCGCGAAGAAGAGCGCGTGGCGGAGGAACGGCTCGCTCCAGAGGGCCGTTGGACCGGCTAGCCGGTTACTGCAGGCCCTCGCGGGCCTCACGCACGAGCGCGACCGCCTCGGGGAAGACCCTGGCCATCACGGTGCGGATGTCGTCGGCCTGCGCCTCGGCGCTGCCCTGGAGGTTGACGCGGCCGATCGCGGCCACCGTCATCTGGACGGCGAGGCCGATCGCATTGTCGGCCCAGGCCAGACGCTGGTTGCCCTGCATCTGCTGCGCGAACTCCATCAGGCGGCGCTGAAGCTCGTCTGGGTCGCCGAAGATGTCGCCGAAAGAACTGCCCTCCATGCTTCGCATCATAGACTGCCCTCTCAATGGCCGATAAAGCCGAGAAGAAGGACCGGCGCGAGCGGGTCGCATGGGAGCTCGATCGCCGACGGCGGCTGGCCGTACCCGGGCTTGCCGGCGGGGTTCTCTACATGCTCGGCGCGGTGACGACCTCGTCCGGGCTCAGCGGCGCGCCGACGGTCGGACTGCTGCAGGGCATCTCGCCCGCGATCCACGGCGTGAGGAACCCGTCGGAAAGTCCGAAAGTCGAGCTGCTGCGCTACATCTCGAACAACTCGGGGGCATTGATCGCCGGCGCGCTGATGACGGCGATCGCGATCCTGGCGTTGATGTTCGTGCTGCTGTTCCTCGCCGAGGCGACGAAGTACCGCCGCCCCAGCATGTTCTCGTGGATCCGCCTGCTGATTCTCTACGGCGGGATCGCGCTGGCCGTCGCGGGCCTCGCACACTGGATCTTCTACGCCGTCGAAACGCACAACTTCGTCGCCTCTGCGGATCACAGCGTCGCAGCGTCCGAAGCCGTGCTGACCGGCACCTCGGTGCAGGTCGTCGGGTCGCTGGCGATCTTCGGGGGCCTGTTCTTCGCCGTCGGGATGGTGATGCTGCTGATCAACTCGCTGCGCGTCGGCCTGCTGCCGCGCTGGATGGCGATGCTCGGGATGTTCGCGGGCCTGCTGATCTTCCTGCCGATCGGCGGGGCTCAGCTGCAGGCCGTCCCGGCGCTCTGGATGGTCTTCGTCGGCGTGCTCTTCCTCGAAAAATGGCCCAGCGGCGACCCTCCGGCGTGGAAGGCCGGCGAAGCGGTGCCGTGGCCGCCCGGCGGACGCGGGGCCCAGCAGGGCGGCAGGCCCGCCCGCGGCCGACGGGGTGCTCCGGCACCCGAACCCGCGCCCGAACCACAGGCGGTCGCCGTAAGCCAGGGCGGCTCCTCGCGCAAGCGCCGCAAGCGGCGCTGAGCAGCTAGACCTTGTGGTGGGACGGCACCCAGCTGCCGTCCTCGGAACGCTCGAAGTCCTGGAAGATGCCGGGCGCCTCGCGCTGCATCAGCAGCGCGACCTCGTTGAAGACGAGCCGCAGCTCCTCCTCGGCACCGGGGGCGGTGCGCATCTCGATCACGTGCCGCAGCGTGCGCAGGTTCGCGCTCCAGATGATGTCGGTCGAGAGGCCGATCGGCGCAAGGCGCCGCAGCGCCGAGGTGACCTCCTTCTTGACGTGGAACGGCACGCCGTCCTCGTCGATCCCCAGCTCAGAGGCGGCGCTGACCTGAAACTCCTCGAGCTGCTCGACGATCGCGAGCACCTGCTCGCGGACCGGCTCGAGCGCGGGCGGCACGCGAAAGCCGATGTCGGTCAGCCGCACGTAACGCAGGCTCTCCTGGCTGAAGGCCGATCCGGCCCGGTGGCGCACGAGCTCGTGGGTCAGCACCCGCGAGACGTTGCGCAGCGCGAACGAATAGCTCGCGTGCTCGAGCACCGAACCGTGCGCCGAACGCAGGATGTTCGCGAAGTACTCCCGCTTGTCGGTGCGCACGCGGGTGACGTTCGGGTTCAAGCCCGGCTCCCAGCTGCGGTAGCAGGCACGACCGCCGAACTCGACGAGCATCTCGCCGTCGTTGCGCTCGTCGGCCTCGAGCCGCCCGTCCAGCCAGGAGACCCCGCCGACCGACTCCAGGTAGCCGCGCATCCCGTCGACGTCGATCGACGGGCGGGCGATCAGAAAGACTTCAGGACGTGTCTCGTGCATCGGGCGGCCGATCCTAGCGGCCGGTCCGGGCGGTGCGCCGGGCGCTCATATACTCGCCGCAATGTCAGCCGAGGAGCCATCGGGCGGCCAGCGGGCGCTCGTCGCGTGTAGCGAGCTCTTCAAGCAATACGGCGAAGGCGAGGCCCAGGTGATCGCCCTCGATCGCGTCACCGTCGAGTTCCCGCGCGGGCAGTTCGCGGCGATCATGGGGCCCTCGGGTTCAGGCAAGTCGACGCTGATGCACCTGCTCGCGGGGCTCGATCGCCCGACCTCCGGGACAGTCCGGATCGGTGACGCCGAGCTCGCGCAGCTCGACGACAGCGCACTGACGAAGCTCCGCCGGGACCGCATCGGATTCATCTTCCAGACCTTCAATCTGCTGCCGGTCCTGACGGCCGAGGAGAACATCGTCCTGCCGCTGTCGATCGCCGGACGCGAGCCCGACAGGGAGTGGCTCGAGAAGCTCATTGAGACGGTCGGGATGCGTGACCGTCTGGACCACCGGCCGAGCGAGCTCTCCGGCGGCCAGCAGCAACGTGTTGCCGTCGCGAGGGCGCTCGTCTCCAGGCCCGACGTGCTGTTCGCCGACGAGCCGTCCGGCAACCTCGACTCCAAAGCCTCGGCCGACGTGCTCGACCTGCTGCGTCACGCCGCAGACGACTTTGGCCAGACTGTCGTGATGGTCACCCACGACGCGCATGCGGCCTCCTACGCGGACCGCCTGCTGATCCTCGAGGACGGCAAGATCGTCCACGACGGCGGCCACGCGAGCACCGACGAGGCGCTCGACCTGATGAAGTCGGTCGGCTGATGCTGCGCCTCGTCTGGCGGGGCATGGTCGAACGCAAGGTGCGCGTGATCCTGACCGCGGTCGCGGTCGCGCTGGGTGTCGCGCTGATGGCCGGCACTTACATCCTGACCGACACCATCAACCGCTCGTTCGCGGAAATCTTCCAGACCGCCAATCAGGGCAACGCCGTCGTGGTCACTCCCCAGGAGACGCTCGGACGGGGCTTCCGGGACCGTTCGCAGTCGACGCC
>Ga0182013_10001866_pt1 | contig 28200 bp, 32 predicted proteins | sample 612S2MmetaG_FD_120487 | JGI IMG/M metagenome (GOLD analysis project Ga0182013, IMG submission 120487) | Permafrost microbial communities from Stordalen Mire, Sweden - 612S2M metaG | ecosystem: Environmental > Terrestrial > Soil > Wetlands > Permafrost | place: Sweden: Stordalen | collected...
CGCCACCGATTGGATCGGCGCCAAAGGCCTGACCTCCTTCTCCACCGCGCTCTACGCCGCGGTCAGCATTCTGCCCGGCCTGTCCTACATGCTTCTCTGGTTCCAGATCCGCTCCCAGAGCGCGGCGCCGGCGCACGCCAGCTGGGCCAAGCAGATTTGCTCCGTTCTCCTCTATCTCGCGGCCGTTCCCGTCGCGTTCTACCGGCCCGCCGTCTCGCTGTTGCTGATCAGCATTGTTGCCGTCCTCTGGCTATTTCCGCCAAAAGCCTGCCCTTCGCCGTCAGATTCCGCGCATTCCACCCCGCGGAAGAGATAAACTCACAGTCGCGATGGAACTCTCTGGTTGTGGTACGGCGCTGGTAACACCCTTCCGCGCGGATGGCTCGCTCGACGAGCCCGCCCTGGAACGTCTCTTGCATCGGCAGATCGAAGCGGGCATCGACTTCCTGATTCCCTGCGGCACCACGGGCGAGGCCTCGACGCTCAGCGAAGCCGAGATCCTGCGCGTGGTCGAAGCCGCGGTCCGGGCAGCGGCAGGCCGCATTCCGGTCTTCGCGGGCTGCACCCACAACGCCACCAGCGAGGCTGTCGCGCGCGCCAGAAGGCTGGCCAGGGTTCCCGGCCTCACCGGTCTGCTCACCGCCAATCCCTACTACAACCGGCCCAGCCAGGAGGGCCAGTACCAGCACTTCCGCGCCATCGCCGAAGCCGTTGACCTGCCCATCCTGCTCTACAACATCCCGTCGCGGACAGGCGTCAATCTGGAGCCCGCAACCGTGCTGCGCCTGGCCGAGATTCCCAACATCGTGGCCATCAAGGAATCAAGCGGCAACCTGATCCAGATCACCCAGCTCATCACCCAGGCTCCCGCCGGCTTCAAGGTCTTCTCCGGCGACGACGGTCTTACCCTTCCCATCCTCGGACTCGGCGGCGCGGGCCTGGTATCGGTGGCCTCCAATGCGATCCCCGCGCAGATGACGCAGATGGTCGGGGCTGCGCTGGCCGGCGATTGGCCCGCGGCGCGCGACCTCAACCGCCAGTACTTCCGCCTCATGCAGGCCCACTTCTGGGAGCCCAGCCCGGCGCCGGTCAAGGCGGTGCTTGCGCTCATGGGCCTCTGCGAAGAGCATCTGCGCCTGCCCATGGTTCCGGTCAGCACCCCCACCCGGCGCAAGCTGGAACTGCTGGTCGACGAGCTGGGGATGCGAACCGGCGCCGCTCCCGTCCCCGATCTCGTGCGCGCATCTTGAAATGGGATCGAGCGATGCTATGACATTCGAAGATTCTGATTTGCAGGACCTAAAGGCAAGGATTGAGCAGCACTTCGCCGCAGGCGCCGACGCCATCGGCAACGACAGCGCACTCGGCACCTTCCTCGAGCTTCGCCGCGCCCTCGAGGCCGGCACCCTCCGCTCCGCCGAGCCCGACGCCGCCTCTGCCACCGGCTGGCGAGTCAATGCCTGGGTCAAGCGCGGCATCCTGCTCGGCTTCCGCCTCGGCAAGCTCACCGACCAGTCCATCCGTGGCGTTGTTCCCGTCAACCTCTTCGGCAATCATCCTCACATCACCTTCATCGATAAGGATACCTATCCCGCGCGCACCTTCACCCCCGAGGACGGCGTGCGCATCGTTCCCGGAGGCAGCTCGGTGCGGTCCGGCGCGTTTGTCGCCCGTGGCGTGGTCGTGATGCCGCCCGCCTACATCAATGCCGGAGCCTACGTCGACGAGGGCACGATGGTCGATTCGCACGCTCTGGTCGGCTCCTGCGCCCAGATCGGCAAGCGCGTCCATCTCTCAGCCGCGGCCCAGATCGGCGGCGTGTTGGAACCGGTGAACGCCTCGCCTGTCATCATCGAGGACGATGTGCTGGTCGGCGGAAACACAGGCGTCTACGAGGGCACCATCGTCCGCCGCGGCGCCGTGCTTGCTGCCGGAACCATCCTCACCCGCGGCACGCCGGTCTATGACCTTGTGAACGCCACTACTCTAAAGGCGGATTCAGCCACGCCCCTGATCATCCCCGAACGCGCCGTCGTCGTCCCCGGCTCGCGCGCGGTCACGACCGGCTATGGCCGGCACATGGGCCTCAGCGTCTATACCCCAGTCATCGTCAAGTACCGCGACGAAAAGACTGACCTCTCCACCACGCTGGAGGATTTGTTGCGATAGCCCTGACTGCGGGCCGAGCTCGTCACCCACTAGTCATCACGTGGTTACTCTTCCTCGAAGAGCTCGCGGAAAAGCTCCTGCACCTTCTCCTTTGCTTCCGTCAGCGCCCTGCGTCCCGCCGCGGTGGCGCGATACGCGCGCTGCACGCGCCCGTCCTTCTTCAGCGCCGTGGAGCCAAGCAGCCCGCTCTTCTCCATCGCATGCAGCATCGGATAAATGGTTCCCGGGCCGATATGGTAGCCGTGGCGGCGCAGTTCCTGCATGATGCCGAAGCCGAAGATCGGCTCCTGCCCGGCGTGATGAAGCACGTGCAGCCGGATCAGCCCCGAGTAGAGCCGCTGCACTTCGATCGGTTGCGAAGAATTCGCCAAATTTGCAGTCCTCACCCATGTTTACCATATCGTCCGAGGGACGCGGCAGGATCGGCAATCCTCCTTGCCTTTAGTATCGAACTTCGATACATTGGCCTCATGCGACGGCATCGAAGGCCCTCTTTCCCGATTGATGTGCTGCATAGGGCGGTATCTCGATGGCTTTGGCTCATGATGTTTCTCTGCGCCGCCACACCCGCCCACGCCGGCCCTCCATTCCAGACCGACGACCCCGACCCCGTCGACTACCATCACTTCGAGATGTACGCCTTCTCGCTCTCCGACGGCACCGGCAAGAACGCCGGCGGCACGGTGCTCGAGATTCCCGCCTATGAGGTCAACTACGGTGCTGCGCCCGGCCTCCAGCTCCACCTTGTCCTGCCGCCCACGGTCGTCTTCCAACCCGCCAACGGCCCCACCAACTACGGCATCGGCGATACCGAGGTTGGCGCCAAGTACCGCTTCTTCAAGGAGACCAAACACTCCCCCGAGATCGGCATCTTCCCCTTCTTCGAACTCCCCAGCGGCAACGCCGACAAAGGCCTCGGCGTGGGCAAGACGTGGTACCGCATGCCGCTTTGGCTGCAGAAGTCCTGGGGACCGGACGGCACCCAGTGGACCAGCTACGGCGGCGCGGGCGAAGCCATCGTCCCGCAGGCCGGCTACACCAACTACCCCTTCGCCGGTTGGCTCGTCCAGCGCCAGCTCAATAAAAAGTGGACCCTCGGCGGCGAACTCTTCGGTCACGGAGCCGAAGGCAAAGCCGCCACAAGTACCCGCGCCGCCACCATGCTTGACCTCGGCGGCATCTACGAATTCCGCAAGTTCGACGAAGGGGGCTTCGACCTGCAATTCGCCGCCGGCCGCAGCGTTTACGGTCAACCCGAAACCTACACCTACCTCTCGCTCTATTGGACCTGGGGCCCAAAGGACGCCGCCGACGCTGGCGATAAAGCCTCAAACCCCACCGGTACGAAGATGCTCTCCGCACTGACTCACTTCCGCACTCGTTAGCCGAGGACCACTATGGAACTCACCCACCGCGAACTCGTCACCGCGATCCACGGAATGCTCTTCGGCGGCTTCTTCCTCATGGCTCTTTTTGGCGGTTTCGTCCTTCTCCTCGAACTCAGCGATTCCGGGATGTGCGGCGAAGCCTCCGCGAGGCCGGCGTCCCGTTGGCAGACCGTCTACCTCATCGCCATGGCCGCCCTCGGCTGGGCCGCCGTCCTCTCCGGCGCCTATATTATCTACCCCTGGTACCGCGCCGTTGCCCCCGCCGGAGCCGACCCGACACTCTACCCCAAATTCCTCCTTACCGCGCACCCCGCCACCGCCGGATGGCATAACTTCGGCATGGAGTGGAAGGAGCACGTCGCCTGGATCGCCCCGATGGCCGCCACCATGGTCGGCTGGGTGCTGATCAAACATCGTGCTGCCTGGAATGCCTCCTGCCAGGTGCGTAACGCTGTCCTCGGGTTTGCTGCCGCAGCCTTCCTCGCCGCCGCCATCGCCGGGGGCTGGGGCGCAATGATCAACAAGAAAGCCCCGGTCCAGGGAGGCCGGACCTACCAACTCATGGGGAGCGCCAAATGAGGGAGCCCAACACCACCGTCCAGTCGCCCGCCAACGGCTCGGTCGCCGCCGCTGTGCTCTCCTGTGGCTTCGGCTGCTTTCTACTTGGCGTCCTCGCCGTCGCCGCCGACGGCTCCAAGGGCTTGGCCGCCGCATTGAACTTCTATACCCCCGCTGGCCCGCTCTCCGGAGTCACCACCGTCATGATCGCGCTCTGGCTGGCCTGCTGGGCCGTGCTTGCCATCCGTTGGAAGTCGAAGCACATCGCCTTCGCTAAGGTCAGCGCCACCGCGTTCGTCTTCCTGGCTCTCGGCCTGCTCCTCACCTTTCCACCCTTCGGCGATCTGTTCCTCGGCCGCTGAGACCGCCTCCGATTCAACCGCCGAGGGCAGCTTCAATCGCGGCGACAATCGCTGGATCGTCGGGCACGACCTCGGGCGAGAAGCGGGCGACCACGGTGCCATCGCGACCGATCAGGAACTTCTCGAAGTTCCACAGGATGCCCGGCTCGGGATTGGTCGGGGGGAAGCTATTCTTGCTGAGGAAGCCGTTCAACCGCTCGCGGAAACTCTCGCGGGTCGGCCCTGTGGCCTTCGGCTCAGCGTCAATCAGGGTCTTGTACAGCGGGTGGATCCCTGGCCCGGTGACCGCGATCTTCGAGAACATGGGGAAGTTTACGCCGAAGCTTGCCCGGCAGAAGGTCGCGATCTCATCGTTCGAGCCCGGCTCCTGTGCGCCGAAGTCGTTGGCGGGAAAGCCGAGCACGACCAGGCCGCGGTCCTTGAAGCGGTCATACAGCTTCTCCAGCGCATCGTATTGCGGCGTCAGGCCGCACTTGGACGCGACGTTGACCACCAGCAGTACCTTGCCGCGATATGTAGCGAGCGAAGTTAGCTGACCACTGATTGATTCGACAGGTATCCCATAGATCGGCGTAGACATGTTTTCTCTCCTGAACTTCAGATTCGAAGAATCAAATGGGTAATTCTTGAAGCCACTCGCGGAAGGCCGGGCCCAGGTCGTCCCGCTTGAGCGCGAACTCGACCGTGGCCTTCAAGAATCCCAGCTTGTCGCCAGCGTCGTGACGCTTGCCTTCATACTGGAAGCCGTAGACCTTTTCATGCTGCAACAGTGCCTTGATGGCATCGGTGAGCTGAAGCTCCCCGCCTGCTCCTGGTTTGATGTTCTCGATCATCTCAAAGATGCGGGGCGTCAGAATGTAACGACCGATGATCGCGTTCTGCGATGGCGCATCTTCGTACTTCGGCTTCTCCACCATCCCTTTCACCTCAAGCAGACGTGGATTCGATGGAACTGGCGTACAGTCCAGGCAGCCGTATGCGGAAATGGCGGGACCTTCGATGACCTCTGAGGCCAGAATGCTCGACTGGGTCTCTGCGAAAGCCTCGACCATCTGCTTCATGCACGGGACCTTTGCATCGACGACATCGTCCGGCAGAAGCACGCAGAACGGCTCGTCGCCAACGATCTCCTTGGCCATCAGGACGGCATGGCCGAGACCGAGCGGCTGAGATTGGCGGGTATAGACGATCCGGGCCAGCTTCGATACCGAACGAACCACATCGAGCAGCGCCTGCTTGCCCTTGGCTTCGAGCACGGCTTCCAGCTCCGGGCTGGAGTCGAAGTGATCTTCCATCGCCGCCTTGTCACGGCCGGTCACGATGATGATCTCAGTGCAACCGGCGGCAATCGCCTCTTCTACGCCATACTGGATCAGCGGCTTGTCGACCAGGCAAAGCATCTCTTTCGGAATTGACTTGGTTGCGGGCAGAAAGCGTGTGCCCATACCTGCGGCGGGAAAGACTGCCTTGCGGATCTTTTGATAGCTCATGGGAAGGGAAAAGCCTCGTTGGCGCGCTCCGTTGTCCATCCTAGCAAACAGCGTCTACTTGCGGCCCTGGATCTGGGGTGCGCTGCCGCCGGCCTTGCGGCGGGCGCGCTTGGCGGCAATCGCGCGCATCTCCCGCCCCAGCGAGGTGCGGTTCATGACGGCTTGCTGCGCAATGCTGATCAGGTTGCCGACCATCCAGTAGAGTGCGAGGCCGGAGCCGTAGGTCCAGGTCATGAACACGGAGAAGGCGGGCATCATAAACGCCATCATCTTCTGTTGCTGCGGGTCGACGCCGGGCGAGGGCGTGTAGAACTGGACGAGAAACATCGAGATGCCCATCGCGATCGGCAGAATACGATATGGATCCGGATGCTGCAGGTTCGGCAGCCACAACCAGTGCGCCTGGCGCAGCTCGACGACGCGCGGCAGCATGGTGAAGAACGCGAACAGCAGCGGCATGGTGATCAGCGTGGGGATGCAGCCGCCAAACATGTTGACGCCGTTGTCCTTTTGCAACTGCATGATCTCGGCGTTCATGTCGTTGCGCTTGGGATCGGTGACCTTGTACTTTTTGTACTTCTCCTTGATCTGATCCATCTGTGGCTGAATGCGCTGCATCTTCAGCGCGCTCTGCATGGTCTTCACGCGAAAGGGCAGAATCAGCACATTGATCAGTATGGTCAGGATGACAATGGCCCAGCCCCACGCCCCGCTCCACCTGGAGGTGAGGTCGTCGTGGATCACGTGCAGCGCCAGGAACAGGTATTTTCCGATTGGGCCCCAGAAGCCAAACTCGAGGATCGATTGCAGCGTAACCTTGGGGTCGGCGGCGTGGATGGTCTTGAGAACATCGACCGCTTTAGGTCCAACGAAGATGCGGGTGTCGGTGGGGCCGCTGGTGTTGCCCAGCGCCGCGCCCAGGATCGGCATGATCAGAGGCTTGGTAGGCGGAGAGTTTGCGCCCCAGCCAACGCGTTCGATCGTCTTCGAGACATCGAGTTCATTGCGCAGCGTAACTGCGGTGGCTTGCGCGGGCAAGTCAGGCAGAAATACCGCCGCGAAGAAGTTGTCGGCCACGCCGGCAAAGTCAAGCGGCCCGCTCTGGGTCGCGCCGTTGTTGATCTTCTTGGGTTCGATGTTGTCGAAGCTGCCGTTACGTTCGCTATCGAACTGGGAGTTGGTGTAAGCGGTGCCGTTGGTCGTCTCGTTCTGATCGCCGAAGCCGCCCGGCCAACTGATGAGTGCGGGCACAGGCACGCCGCCGCGCGTTACCGCAACGTGCGCGTGCAACACGTAGGTGCCGTCGAAGGTGAATGTCTTGGTGGCCTGCAGGTTGCCGTTCGAGTACGTGAAGGTCAATGTAGCCGGAGCGGTGACTTGGCCGGACGTTGAGGGTACGAACAGTCCCTGGTTCAACGCGGCTGCGATCGATGGGTCGGCGCTGTAGAGGGAGAGCGGATAGCCAAACTGGGCGGCGGCCTGCGTGTGCACCAGATCGAGCGGCTTGCCGGCATCGTCTTTGTACTGCTTCAGAATCCAGCTTGTGACCTGGGCCCCGCGGTTGGAAAACGTAATGCGGTAGAGCTCGTTCTCAACGACGGTCGTCGTCTCCGCACTTGCCTGGACGACGGGCACAGCGGGATGGGCGGGAACGGCGGCAGCGGCGGGCTGGGTTGCGGTTGCGGCTGTTGGCGTCTCACCGGACGGCTTGGCCGGCGCCTGCGTCCCCGCAACCGGCGTGGACGGCGATGCCGCCGGAGGGTTCATCTTCGCCTGATAGATCTGAACGCCGAACAGGACGGCCACAAAGACGACCATCATCGCGACCAGCGACTTGTTGTCTTGTCCGCCTTGCTGATTGGGGTTGCTGAAATCTGCCAAGTCTTACTTCCTATTCTGCGGGTGTTGGAGCGGGAGCGCTGCCGGAATAGCCTGGGATTCGAGCGCGAACGTCTTCTCTTGCCGAGGAAAACTGCACTCGCGGGACTCTCTCCAACTTAAGGAACGGCAATGCTGCCCCGGAAGTTCCGGCTGAGACGCTCTCAGCCTGTTTCTATGGTAAATGGTCTGCCTCCGTTTGGCCGGGATGGGATGAAACCGGTTTGGCGGCGTGCGGACCCGGAAACGGCACGGACGCCGGTACCGGATCGAATCGCCCCTCGGCCCATGGATGGCAGCGCGCCAGTCGCCCCAGCGCCAGCCAGGACCCGCGGACCACCCCAAAACGGCTAACGGCAGTGTAGGCATACTCCGAACAGGTGGGCAGGTAGACACACCGGCTTGGGGAGAAGACATGCAGCAATGGCGAAACAAGCGACTTATACAACTGGAAGGCGAATCTTAGGGCCCGCTGCATTGGGTGACCTGTATCGTAAGCTTCGGACGGTTCCTGCGCATGCGGTGCAAATGCCATAGCTGCCCTCAATCCGCGGTGGAAGGCAGCTGCGTCACCTGCCGTTGCATTGCCCTCTGGACGGCACTAAAGACCGAGGCCACTTCGCGTTCGAGACTCGCAAAGTCGAGATCGATCACACTGGATCGGGGATGAAGCACCACATCGACCGGGGCACGCAGAAGCGAAAGCTGACGGCGAACCGCCTCACGCATGCGCCGCTTGATGCGGTTGCGCTCCACCGCCTTGCCAACCGTGGCCTTGCCCACCGTAAGCCCCACCCGCGGGGCGCCCAAATTGACATCGCACGCGGAAGTCGCGTTGGGGCCCAGCGACGGCCGCAGAGCAAAAAAGTAGCTCATGTGTTTACCAAACTGCTTGCGACTCGCTTGATACACCTGCTGGTAATCGGCGTGTTTGCGCAGCCGATAGTTGGCGGCAATCATAAAGAACTCATTGGTGGGCGGGGGATGGAATGCGGGATCCGGCGACATACCATCGCCGGTCGGCTTTACTCTGGCGATGGCTGGTGAATCGCGAGACTCGCCCCTGGTGCGACATCGCAAGACACGATTCTAGGAATCGCGGAACCCGGCGCTCACGGCGATCTTGTGGCGTCCCTTGGCACGGCGGCGGCTCAGCACGGCCGCTCCCGCCTTGGTCTTCATGCGGGTCAGGAACCCGTGGGTCTTGGCGCGGTGACGGCGGTTCGGTTGGAAGGTACGCTTCGGCATTTGGGTCGACTCCAGCTCAATCTTTTTGTGGGCTGCAACAGTCCACCAGTATACCCTAAAGGCCCGCACAACCCTAGCCGGACGGGTTAGGCTAACCAAACCGAACGCATAAACCGGGCCTCGGAATGCCGCACATCGAGTAAACCGGACCGACCTTCACAAGGAATGGTGCAACCCAATTTTTAATCTCTCAATCGATTGAAATCGGCTTGGTTTTCCGTGCTACTATCAAACCCGCTTACCAAAGACGAATTTGCCTTCATCTGGGTTCGCACTCTGGTTTACGTTGTCGTTTCTCTCCGCGATGGGGTCGTCAAAACCAACACGGAGACCTCCAGCAAACAACGTTTCATCCCCACTCGCCGAGTCGGCGGTGCGGGACTTCTGTTGCTATCGCAGTCGCCGGTTTAGCTCTTTTGGGTCAGTCTCGTCATCTCGAACTAAAGAAAACTTGGAATGAAATCCAAGAAGGAATCTGAGGCATGTCATTCGTTCCCACGGCGACCGCCGTACTGAATTATTGGGTCCGCATCCTCGCTGCGCTTGAGAAGAAGATCAATCGCCAGTCGTTTGAGACTTGGCTCAAGCCGACGCGGTTCTCCCACATCCAGGGCAGGACGCTCTATGTGCGCATCCCGTCCGCGGAGTTTCAAGACGTCTGCGAAAAATACGCGGACCTCATCCAGGAGGCGATCGACAACCTCGGCCTGGATATCGATACAGTGACCTTCACCACGCCGCAGCACGACCCAACTGCGCCGCGGGTGCGCGAAGACGGTGGATTCGCGCCGGTCCCCAGCCACAGTTCCAATGCGCCCCACTCGCGGCGGTCGCTCAGCGGCGTAGCGCCGGCGCCCGAGCAGTCTCGCTTTGATTGGAGCACTGCCTCCCAGCTCAATCCGCGCTATCAGTTCGACGCCTTCGTGATCGGCAGCGGCAACCAGTTCGCCATGGCGGCGGCGCAGGCGGTTGCAGAGCGCCCGTCCAAAGCCTATAACCCGCTCTTCATCTATGGCGGCGTCGGCATGGGCAAGACCCATCTGATGCACGCCATCGGCCATGACGTAAAGCGGCGGCAGCCGCACGCGTCCATCTGCTACGTGTCCGGCGAGAAGTTCATGAACGAGATGGTGGACTGTGTCCGGTATCAGAAGATGACGACATTCCGCGACAAGTTCCGCAACGTGGACGTGCTCCTGATCGACGACATCCAGTTCCTCGCCGGCAAGGAGCGCACTCAGGAGGAGTTCTTCCACACCTTCAACACGCTGCACGAGAGCATGAAGCAGATCGTGATCGCCTCGGACCGCCCGCCGAAAGAGCTGCCCGACTTTGAAGACCGCCTGCGTTCGCGGTTCGAGTGGGGTCTGATTGCCGACATCCAACCGCCGGACCTGGAGACCAAGGTCGCCATTCTGCAGAAGAAGGCGGAGTCGGAGCAGACCCAGCTGCCCACCGACGTCGCGCTCTTTATTGCCAGCAACGTACGCACCAACGTGCGCGAGTTGGAGGGCGCGCTGGTGCGCCTGATTGCATGGTGCTCGATGCACGGCGTGGAGATCACGCTGGCGGTCACCCAGCAGTGCCTGAAGCAGTTCATCGACACCCAGGTTCGCAAGATCACCATCGAGGCAATCCAGCGCGCCGTGGCTGAGCAATTCGGCATGCGCATCGCCGAGCTGAAGCAGAAGAACAACTCGCGTCAGATCGTTGTACCGCGGCAGATCGCGATGTACCTGGCCAAGCAGCTCACCGAGGCCTCTCTGCCGGAGATCGGCCGCCAGTTTGGGGGCAAGCACCACACGACCGTGATGCACTCGATCACCAAGATCGATGAACACCGCCGCTCCGACAAGGACATGAACCGCACCATCAATAAGCTGATGGAAACCCTCAGCTAACTTGCGTGTCGATCGCAGCGGCCCAGACGAGGTTCGCGCGTGGCCCTTCGGCGACCCGGAAGCCTATGACGCATACACCGAAGATGTGTGACGGCGGACACATCCTGCTTTCGGGCGCCCGGCGTAACTTCGCTAAATTCATCGGTGAACCGCACGGGGCGCTTTCCGGACTAGCCTCTGCGCCCCCAGGGCTCTCGCCGATGCCTGCACGAACAGCGAGGTCGGCATGGGTCAATCTATTTGGCAATCGATGGAGCAGAAGGGCTACAGCCGCAGAGATTTCTTACAGTTCTGCGCTGCGGCCGCAACCGTGGCTGGATTCAGCCGGGCCGGTGTGGGCCAAGTTGCGGCAGCGTTCGAGAAGCAGGAGAAGCCAGCGGTGGTTTGGCTGCATTTCCAGGAGTGCACCTGCTGCAGTGAGTCATTCCTGAGGGCGTCGCATCCCGTGGTTCTGGATGTGTTGCTGGACGTGCTTTCGCTTAATTACACAGAGACTCTGCAGGCGGCGGCTGGATTCCAGGCGGAGAAATGTCTCAGCGACACCATCCGCGACCACAAAGGCAAGTACATTGTGCTCGTAGAGGGCGCGGTACCAACCGGAGAAGACGGGGTGTACTGCATGATCGGCGGCAAGACCGCGGAATCGATCCTGCAGACCGTGGCCAAGGATGCCGCGGCGATAGTGGCGTGGGGCAGCTGCGCCTCCAACGGGTGCGTCCAGGCAGCCAAGCCGAACCCGACCGGAGCCACTCCAATCCACAAGCTGGTGGACAAACCCGTGATCAACGTCCCTGGCTGCCCGCCGATCGCCGATGTGATGATGGGCGTGGTGACCCATTTGCTGGTGCTGGGGCAGGTCCCAGCGCTGGACAACCTGGGACGGCCGAAGGAGTTCTATGGGCGGCGCGTGCATGACACTTGCTACCGGCGCGCCAACTACGACGCGGGCCTGTTCGTCGAGGCTTGGGACGACGAGAACGCGCGCAAGGGCTATTGCCTGTATAAGATGGGCTGCAAGGGGCCGGTGACCTACAACGCCTGTTCGGTGGTGAAGTGGAACGAAGGCACAAGCTATCCTATCCAGTCGGGCCACGGCTGCATCGGGTGCAGTGAAGATGGCTTCTGGGACAACGGTCCAATCTACCAGCATCTGCCATCGTTCCCCGGCTTCGGTGTCGAGAGCACGGCGGATACGGTGGGTACGGCGGTTGGGCTCGTTACGCTGGCCGGAGTCGCGGCCCACGCAGTGGTGACCAACGTTCGCAAGCGCAGCGTGATCGCGGAAGTACACGCTGAAGATCAGAAGGAGTCGTAACTATGGCACGCGTAGTCGTCGATCCCGTAACTCGCATTGAGGGCCATTTGCGCGTCGAGGCAGTGGTAGAGAATGGCGTCATCACCGACGCATTCAGCGCCGGCACCATGGTCCGCGGGCTGGAGAAGATCCTGATTGGCCGCGACCCTCGCGATGCCTGGGCGATCACAGAACGGGTGTGCGGCGTTTGCACCACCGTCCATGCGCTGACCAGCGTGCGCGCTGTGGAAAGCGCACTGGGCATCACGATCCCGCCCACCGCGGAGATCATCCGCAACATCATGATGACCACCCAGTATGTGCAGGACCACGTGATTCACTTCTATCACCTGCATGCACTGGATTGGGTGGACATTGTGAACGCGCTCAAGGCCGATCCGAAGAAGGCTGCGGAGCTGGCGCAGTCGTTCTCCAAGTGGGACAAGAATACAGCCGCCCATTTCTCCGACGTGCAGGCCAAGATCAAGTCCTTCGCCGACAATGGGCTGGGCATCTTCGCCAACGGCTATTGGGGACATCCGGCCTACGTGCTGCCGCCCGAGGTCAACCTGATCGCGGTCTCTCACTACCTGGACGCGCTAGTGTGGCAGAAGGAGATCGTCAAGATCCACGCGGTGTTTGGCGGCAAGAACCCGCACCCGAACTACCTGGTAGGTGGGGTTCCCTGCTCGATCAACATGAACGAAGTGGCGGCTATCAACTCCGAGCGGCTGAACCTGGTCTCGAAGCTGATCGACCAGGCGGATGAGTTTATCAACCAGGTCTATATCCCCGATGTGCTTGCGGTCGCCTCGTTCTACAAGGACTGGGCGAAGTACGGTGGCGGCCTGACCAACTACATGAGCTACGGCGAGTTCCCCACCAAGGGCTACGCCCAGGTCGAGTCGTTCAAATATCCGCGTGGAGTGGTGCTCAATCGGGACCTGAGCACGGTGCACCCGGTGAATGCGACCGACACCGAAGAGATCAAGGAGTACATCGCACACTCCTGGTACAGCTATAGCGGCGGAGATAACCAAGGGATTCATCCCTGGGCCGGCGAGACCAACCTGAACTACACCGGACCCAAGCCGCCATTCGAGAGCCTTGAGGGCTTCGAGAAGTATTCTTTCCTCAAGACTCCACGCTGGAAGGAACAGGCGATGGAGGTCGGCCCACTGGCGCGTCTAATCGTCGCCTATGCGTCAGGACACACGGACGTGAAGGAGCTGGTTGGCGCGACACTGGGCAAGCTGAACGTACCTGTGGGTGCACTCTACTCCACGCTGGGCCGGGTCGCAGCACGCGCCCTGGATGCGGCGCTGGCGATGGGCTGGCTGAAGGAGTTCTTCGGCGACCTCATGCAACAGGTAAAGATCAACGAGGTCTCCACCTTCAATGCCCAGCTCTGGGAGCCGAAGACCTGGCCGGCGGATGCAGAGGGAGTTGGGCTGACCGAGGCTCCTCGCGGCGCATTGGCGCATTACATCAAGATCCACAACGGAGCCATTGCGAACTATCAACTCGTGGTGCCAACGACGTGGAACGGTTCTCCGCGCGACGCCAAACAGCAGCGTTCCTCCTTCGAGCAGGCGCTGATCGGTACTCCGGTAGCGAAGATCGACGAGCCCGTCGAAATCCTCCGCACCATCCATTCCTTTGACCCGTGCCTGGCCTGCGCCGTGCATTTGTACGATCCGCAGGGCCGGCACCTTCACCAAGTCTCCTTCGAGTGATCCCATGAGCGCTCCAGACATCGGAATGGGAATCGGCACAGGCAGTGGGACACCGGTTGCAGTTGCGCACCCGGTCGAGTATCGGCGGGTCTATGTATGGGAGCTGCCGGTACGCCTCTATCACGGGATTAACGCAGTGTGCCTGGTGGGTCTGTGCATCACGGGTTACCTGATAGGCGCCCCCATGCGCGCCACGGTTGCGCCCGAGGCGTACCAGCTCTACTGGTTCGGATGGGTGCGCTTCCTCCACTTCGCCTGCGCGTTTATCTGGATCTTCAACTTTGCCGCGCGCATCTACTGGGGATTTGTCGGCAACCGGTACGCAAGCTGGGCTTCCTTTTTCCCGCTGAAGAAATCGCAGCGACAGGAGATCGTCGACGTGGTCAAGGCCGACGTGCTCGAAACCAAGCTGCACGGGCCAATCTCCATCGGACACAATGCGCTCGCAGGCCTGATCTACTTCTTCACCTTCCTGGCGTTCGTGTTCCAGACGATTACGGGACTTGCGCTTTACTCCAACATGAGCACTTCCCCGCTTCCGCGCATGTTCAACTGGATCGTGCCCCTCATGGGCGGCGAGTTCCAGGTCCGCTTCTGGCACCACCTCTTCCTGTGGTTCTTCGTCACCTTCATCATCGTCCACGTGTATCTGGCGTTCTACCATGATTACATTGAAGGACGCGGCACCATCTCCTCCATCGTGGGCGGATGGAAGTTCGAGCGGGAGAAAGGCGACGAGGAAGAAAAGTGACCGACAATGGCCCCCCAACTCATGGAACAAGGACGCTGGTGCTGGGGCTGGGCAACGTCTTGATGGGGGATGAAGGAGTTGGCGTTCACGTCGTCCGCGCGCTTGAGGGCCACGAGCTTCCCCAAGGCGTCGAATGCCTCGATGGCGGCACAGGAGGATTCATTCTGCTGGAGCCGATGCAGGACGCAGACCGCATTGTGATGATCGATGCGGCAGCGGATGGAAACCCGATCGGAACGGTGAGCCGCACCGTGCCCCGCTTCTCGCGCGACTATCCGCCAACCCTGACCGCGCATGATGTTGGCATCAAAGACCTGCTTGACCTGTTCTACATGCTGGATGGAGGCCGTGAGGTGGTGCTCTACGCCATCACCATCGATCCGCGGCAGCCGATCACGATGAGTCTCTCTCCCAGAGTCGCAGAGGCAGCGAAGGTGGCGATCGCGGAAATCCTGGCGGAGTTGCAATCGCCGGAGTCGCGTCAGCAGGAACTGGCCGCTCAACCGATTACCCACATCTCGGCTTCGGCCCAACTGTAACCCAGCAGATGCACCATGCAGCGCATGGGGGTATCATCGCGTGCATGGGCGCCGCGGGGAAGTTCGAGCGACTGTGGGTTGACGCGCAGGAGTGGTGTCTGGGCCGGATGGATCGTCTGCGGATGAGGCGCGCTCCTATGGCAGCCCCGCACCTGGTTACGGGCCTGCGCGGCGAACGGGCAGCAATGTTTGAGCTTCGCCGCCGGGGAGTGGTGGTGGTCGCGCGGCGCTGGACGAGCCCCAAAATGCGTGGCGATGTCGACCTGATCGGGTGGGATGGCGAATGCCTCTGTTTCATTGAGGTGAAGACGCGAACGGCGCGAGACATGAGCCCGGCCGAGGCTGGAGTCGACCAACTGAAGCGCCGGATGGTGCGCGGCCTCGCCAGAATCTATCTGCGGACGTTTCCCGAGCCGGCGCGGAGGACGATTTCGGTGCGGTTCGATGTGGTCTCGGTGTATCTGGTCGGCGCGGCAACAGAGTTCGAGTTCTTTCAGGGCGCGTTCGGTTGGCGCTGAAAATAGGGTCTTTCCCGTCGCCAACTTCGCGTCTTCGGTGTCTAATCATTGTGGACTGTCGCGAAAGAGGTGAAGGCAAATGACGCTGCTGAATGCCCCGGAGTTTGATGAGCAAAAGGAGACCAAGCAACGCAATACCCTGGTGGGGTCTGGCATCGCGATCGTTGCTTTAGCTCTGCTTACTGTGGCTGGGTTTTTGCTCGGGCACGGATGGCTGTTCACGAATTTTTCCGTTGAACATAGGGTCAGCGTATTCCTGTCGACGCTGCAGGCTCAGGATTACGCAAAGGCTTATGGGATCTTCTACAACGATCCTAACTGGCAGCAACATCCTGATAAATACAAGGACTACTCGCTACAGCGCTTCACCGAAGACTTCACCACAGAGAGCGCGTGGAAGGGCCCAGTCAACTCGTACCACATTGGATGTTCGAAGCGCGGCGACTCCAGCACGGCGGTGTCCGCGACGGTAAACGGTTCCACCAATCTGACGTTGAACTATCAACGCTCGGATGGGACCCTGGCTTTCTTTCCGTACCAACTTACGTGCGGCCTCTGAACTACTGAGACGCCGCTACTGCGTCGCGGCGGATGGCCTGTAGCTCGGGCAGAATGTTGCCGACGGATGCCGGCGCTGCGTCCGGAGTACCGAGAGCAAAGTAAGCCTCGCGGAAGAGTTTGAACAGCCGGTCATAGCGGGCGGCCTCGACGTGGTCGGGTAAGAATGTCTTGAAGGGGGGGCAGAGCGCATTCTGCGCCTCTTCGATTGATGTGAAATCTCCCGCCGCCAGGAAGGCGAAGATGACCGAGCCGAGCGAGGTGACGTCGCCCTCGGGCACCAGCACCGGCTTGCGCAGGACATTGGCGTAGATCTGATTGAGCTTGGCATTCTTCTTGGGAATGCCTCCGCCGTTGATAACGCGGCGGATGGGCGCGCCGTTTTCCTCCATCCGGTTGAAGATGACGCGGGTGTGCAGCGCGGAGCCTTCGACTGCGGCGAAGAGCTCGTCGGCAGCTGAGTGGTGCAGGTTCCAGCCGAAGGTGACGCCGCCCAGCGCGGGGTTGACTAGCACGGTGCGGTCGCCATTGTCCCAGGTGAGGCGGAGCAGGCCGGTCTGCCCGGCGTGGAGGTTCGCACCTGCCTCCGAGAGCGCCGCGACGGTGGTCTCGGCGCGGGTTGCGATGGCCGCAAAGACATCGCCAACCGCGGACATTCCCGCCTCGATGCCAACTCGGTCTGGGTAAACGGAGCCGGGAACGACGCCGCACACGCCGGGCACCAGCGTCTGCTTGTCGCTGAGGCCGATAATGCAGGTCGAGGTGCCAATGACGTTGACCACATCGCCAAGGCGGATGTTGGCGCCGATCGCGTCCCAGTGCGCGTCGAAGGCGCCGACCGGGATGGGAATGCCGGCGGACAGGTCCAAGGCTTCCGCCCACTTTTCCGACAGGTGGCCGGCGATCTTGTCCGAGGTGCCGTACCGGCCGGTAATCTTATCGCGGACGCCCGCCAGCAGCGGATCGACGGCAGTGAGGAACTCCTCCGGCGGTAGGCCGTCCCAGCGCGGGTTCCACATCCACTTGTGGCCCATGGCGCAGACGCTGCGCGCAATCTGATTGGGGTCGGTGACGCCGCACAGGGTCGCGGCCACCATGTCGCAGTGCTCCAGTGCGGTGACGAACTTCGGCCGCAGTTCGGGATTGTGGCGCAGCCAGTGCAACAGCTTCGACCAACCCCACTCGGACGAGTAGACGCCGCCGCACCAGGCTATTCCTTCAAAGCCGATGCCGCCGCGGAAGGCATGTGCGGCGCGAGTGATCTCTGCCGCCTCGCCGGCCGCCCGATGATCGCACCAGAGGTAGTATTCGCCCAGCGGAACGAGGCCTTCGCCAACCGGAATGACGCTGGAGCCGGTGGTATCGAGCGCGATGGACTTGATCTGTTCACCATCGATGCCGCTGACGCGAACGGCCTCATGCATGGCACGGACGAGAGCGGCCATCTGGTCGTCGTGGCTCTGCGTCTTGAGATGCGGGTCGGTGGTGGAGCTGTGCAGCGGATATTCCGCATCGGCGGAGCCGAGCTTGCCGCGCTCCTTGTCGAAGATGGAGATGCGCACGCTCAGCGTGCCGAAGTCGACCCCTGCCACGATGCTCACGGCGCTTCTCCCCTCTTCCAGCCCTGATTATAGCGGGGTGTCAAGGTGGACGAGGGCCGCGGGGGTGGTCGCAGCAACAGTGCTAAACGTCGTTGGTGAGGTTGTTGCCGACGGTGTTGAAGCTATTGCCGATTTTGGTGCTGAGGCCGCGCATGCTGACGATGGCGCCGAGGCCCACTAATGCAGCGAGCAGGGCGTACTCGATCAGGTCCTGGCCCGACTCATCGCGAAGCAGTCGCTTCAAATTTGCGCTGACGGCGGTCAAGTGCCGCCGAATTCCGATTTGGTCCACAGGACCCTCCCGCTCAGGTGGAAAAAACGATCTATGGCCAGTCTCGACCGCTTGCGATTCGATTTCTATGACACAAATTGGCTATTTCGGACGACGGAAGGGTCATGTGGCCTGCAACACGTAGGCGCGCTAGCTGTACCGGAGCCAGCGCAGGATCTCAATGATATTGGGCCGCTTGCCGTACATCAGGACGCCGATGCGGTAGATGCGGCTGGTGACCCAGATGATGGCGTAGATGGACGCCGACGTGAGCACAATGGAGGCGATGACCTCGACCGGGGAGGGATGACCCAGGCAGACGCGCAGATACATCAACAGCGGGGTGAACGGCGGGATGAGGGCAAGGATGCGGGAGAGCGTGCCGTCCGGGGCCTCCAGCACGTCCTTCAGCATGACGAAGCAGAAGGCGAGCGGAAGGACGAGAAACATATTGAGTTGCTGCAGCTCCTGCTCGGAGTTGGTCATGGCGCCGAGCGCGGCGGCAATCGACGAGTAAAACACATAGCCGAGGATGAAGTAGACGAAGAAGTAGGCGACCTGCGGGGCGGTGAGGGTGATCTGCAGGCTGTGTCCAGCCAGATGGGTGACCATGGAGCTGCGCGCGAGCAGCAGCCCGGCCGCGAGCCAGATGGCCACCTGGGTGAGGCCGACCGAGCCGACGCCGATGATCTTGCCGGCCATCATCTCCGGCGGGCGGATGGTGGCCAGCATGACCTCGAAGATGCGCGAGGTCTTCTCCTCGATGATGGAGCGGGCGACGTTCATGCCATAGAGCATGATGACCATGTACATCAGGAAGAAGAGGACGGTGACACTGACTTCGGCGGACTCATGGTCTTGGTGGCGCGGGAGGCGAGCGGCGACGATCTCGACCGGCTGCAGCATGGTGTCGGCGTCGGCCGCGACGATGCCGCGATGGGCGAGCTGCTCGCGCAGCAGCACGGTGCTGAGCGCTCCGGCCAGGACGCTCCGGATGGCGTCCTGATCGCTAGACCTGGGAGTAAAGGTAAACGTAGGGCGCGCGCCCGGTGTCCCTGCCGGTGCGATCCAGAGGTAGCCATCCAGGTCGCCCGACTCAAGCTCCTGATCGACGACGGACCGCGTGTCGGGGCCGATGTCCATGGCATCCACGATCAGGCGCGGGTGGCGGACGACGCGCGGCTGGGTCCCCCGCATCAAGGGTTGCAGCTCGGCCTGGAGGTCGAGGGCAAGCTGGGTGTCGGAGGAGACGATGGCGATGCGCGTGTCGGGCTTCGCACTTGAACTGAGGAAGGTGCTGCCGAAGATGAATCCGGCCATGATTGCCGGGATCATGACCGTGGTAATGAGGAACCCGCGGGTGCGGATGCGTTCGATATATTCGCGGCGCGCGATCAGCCAGACATTATGCATCGAGGTCGCTCCTGCTGGGCTGGTCGAGTTGCGCCATGGAGAGCTCGCGGCCATTTTTGGACGGCGAAGTCTCCTGCACCTTCTCGATGAATATCTCTTCGAGCGTGGGCTCGGTCACCTCGAAGCGGTCGACGCGGGCGCGGCCGATGGCGGAGGCAAGCAGCGCCTGGGAATCGTCCTCGAGTGTGGGCGAGGGGCGCAGTTTGATGTCCGCATAGCCCGGGTAGAGTTTGTACTCCTCCACCGCGGGATGGCGCAGAAACCAGTCGTCGCCTGCAAAGGCGATGTGTACGCGGTTGCGCGGGTAGCTGGCCTTAATCTCGCGCATGGAGCCGGAGAGCACCAGGTTGCCGCGATGAATCAGCGCAATGTTGTCGCACAGCTTCTCCACCTGGTCCATCCGGTGGGTGGAGAAGAGCACCGCCTTGCCCTGGCGGCGCAGGTCCACCAGCGTATCCATCAGCAGGACGGCATTGACCGGGTCCAGCCCGGTGAAGGGCTCATCCATAATGATCAGCTCGGGATCGTGCAGCAGCGAGGCGATGAACTGGATCTTCTGCTGCATACCCTTGGAGAGGTCTTCGGTCTTCTTGGGGATGGCCTCGGCAATGTCGAGCCGCTCGCACCATTGGTGGGAGCGCCGCCGCGCCTCAGAGCCGCTGAGCCCATGCAACTGGCCGAGGAAGACAAGCTGGTCCAGCACATTCATCTTCTTGTAGAGCCCCCGCTCCTCCGGCAGGTAGCCGACCCGCGCCAGCATGCCGCGGTCGAATGGCTGGTCGAAGAGCGAGACGGAGCCCGAGTCGGGAACGGTGATGCCGATCATCATACGGATGGAGCTGGTCTTGCCCGAGCCATTGGGGCCAAGCAGCCCGAACATCGTCCCCGGCTCGATAGTGAAGGAAAGGTCCTCGACCGCGACCTTGCTGTCGTACGCCTTGCGGACATGGTGGAGCTGGACAATGGGCATGAGCGGACAAAGGAAAGAACCAGTCTAGCAGCGTGGAATTCGGGATCGTGCCGGAGAGTTTGGGGCTCCTGTGCGCTTGACACTCTGGCGCCACGGCAAGCTACAATGATCGAAGAGTGGTTCGGGCGCGGTTTCCGGCCTGAGCCGCCTGCTTTTCAAACGCCGGCAATGCCAATCCTTTGAAAAGAGATGGGTTTCGTTCCTGGCCCGTCGACACAAGCGCCCGTCCTCAAGGCTGTCTCATCCCAAGTGATGGCGGCCACCCAGCGCTTGCCACATCTTTCTCGCTCATCGCGATCAACCGTAGTACCGACCGACGGCAGATGCCGGGTCGAAGGAGATCAACCATGCGTCACCGCAATGCAGGATTCAAACTAGGCCGCAATCCCAGCCACCGTCGCGCCGTCCTCCGCAACCTCGTTACCTCGATCATTCTGATGGACCGCGTCGAGACCACCGTCACCAAGTGCAAGGCGACCCAGCCGCTGGTTGAGAAAATGATCACTCTGGGCAAGCGCGGCACCGTCCATGCGCGCCGCCAGGCGCTTGCCTACCTGATGACGCCGGAGTCGGTCGATCGGCTGTTCGCGGTGGTCGCCCCGCGCTACGGCGACCGCAACGGCGGCTATACCCGCATCACCCGCACCGGCGCACGCCAGGGCGATGCCGCCGAGATGGCCTACATTGAGCTGCTCGGGGCCGAGCAGGAGCTGGACGAGAAGCGCCAGAAGCGCGATGAGGCCCGCGCCAAGCGGCGTGAAGAGATGGCCAAGCAGATGGAAGAGCAGGGCGGCGGTGAAGCGCCCCCGCCCGACGCCGCAGCAGCTTAGACCCAGGCTAAACAAGGCAATCGAATCCAGCAGCCCGCCGCGGAATCATCGCTCCGGCGGGCTTTGCTGCGTCTGCGCGAAGATCGAAGGATCAGTTGGCGGCAGGCGGAGCCGCGAGCAGACGCGTCAGCAACGGCTCCATGGCGTCGGCCCAAATCTGGTAGCCCGACTCGTCGGGATGGAGCTTGTCCGGGCCGAGGCCGAGCCAACTATCCCCGACAGGAGGCATCTTCGCGGCAAGGTCAAAGTAGAAGACCGTACGGTCGTCCGCGAAGGGCCGGATGAGAGCGTTGGCATCTGCCATCAGTTGCGTGGCGCGGGCGTTAGGCAGGATGGAGACCAGGATGATCTTCGCGGCAGGGTACATCGTCTCCAGCTTGGTGAGGACGGCACGCACTCCGGCGGCGATATCGGAGGCGGGATCGATATTGTTGTTGGTGCCGATCATCAGGACGATGACCTTGGGCGTGAGATCTTTCACGTCCATGGTGTCGAGCCGGTAGAGGAGGTGCTGGGTACGATCGGCGCCCACGCCGAAGTTGAGCGCGTTGCGTGAGGAGTAGTACTTGTCCCAGACCGCAGCGCCGTGCTTGTATCCTCCCCAGGCCGGGCCGGTCCAGGCTTCGGTGATGGAGTCGCCCACGAAGAGGATATCGACAGGATGGCCCTTGGCGGCGGCAACGCGGTCGCGGCATTGCTGATAGTTCTGAGGGCGGGACCGCTCATTGGAGTCGCTGGGGACGGTGGTGCGCGGAGCGCCGGTTACGGACGGCTGATCCGGCGCGGTCGCAGCCGGGTTGGGAGTCGCGGCCTGCGCGGGCACATTCGCAGGGGCGGTAGGGCTGGAGGTCTGAGCCGCTCCGGAGGGAAATGGCAGAAGGACCAGCAGTATGAGGCTGAGGAGATTTTCTCGAAGAGAGCGCATGGTTGTGTTTGCCAGAGTAGCAGCGGAGGCAAGTGACGGTCTACCGCGGACTCACCATCCAAAGTCCACAGGTGGCTCTGTCGCAGTGAACCGTGCTTTCCTTGCAAGCCTGCGAAGCCCGGACAACCCTTTTTAATTCAATAGGATCAAACCCGAGAGAGGTATTACTTATGCACAGCATCACATTGTTTGTACTCGCTGCCGTTGCAGCGCTCGGTTTGGCGGCAACGCCGCCCGTGGCTCAGGCCCAGGTCAGCATCAACATTGGAGTCGAGCCAGCTTGTCCCTACGGATACTACGACTATGCGCCCTACAACTGCAGTCCCAATGGCTACTATGGGCCGCAATACTTCAATGGCGGAGCCTTCATCGGGGTGGGGCCGTGGTTCCATGGCGCAAACGAGTTCCATGGCACGGTAAACAACCGGTACGACCCACAGCACGGATATAAAGGCGCCATGCCTCATGCTGGCGATAAGGCTGCCCCGCAGGCCAAAGCGCAAGCCTTCAAAGGCAACGAAGAGCGCGACGGACGCGGGAACGTAGCTGGCGGCAAGAGCGGCAAACGGTAGCTCACTTGCTTGGGGAAAAGGGGGAATTGGTACCCCCCGCACCTCGGCGGGATTCTAAGCTCAGCTGGTCACCACGTGCATGGAAAAGATCGCGCAAAGCAACGCGAGCAGGTCTTCCACGACCGCGACCGGCCAGTCCGGGCAGCCAAAGCTTGCCACCAGATCACGCCGGATCATGAAGCCGGCGAATGCGCCCAGTGCAGCCCCAGCCACGCCCAGCAGCACCCCCTCAAGACCGGGGCCAGCCATCGCGGTGGCGGAGATCGAGCCGGCGAGGCCACCGAGAACGAGCCGCGCCAGCAGCGGGCCTGGCGCGGTCCGGTCGGGCGTGTGCGGAAGTTTGTCGACAATGTATTCGCCAATCGCCAGCACGGTGAATACCGCAACAGCCGCGACACTGGCTGTCCACGACGCCCAGGTGCCACCTACCGGCAAATAACCCAGATAGGCAAACCAGCACAGAACCGCGATCCCAGTCAGCGATCGCAAGCCCGTCGCGACACCGAGAAGTGGGATTGCGAGCAGCCACGACATGATTGCTATTGCCATCGACTCATCCGTTGCCCGTTCTGCGTGGTGCACCGTCCGACAGCCGCGGGGAGCAATGCTCCGCAGGCCGAGCATTTTCCCTATTGGTGCAGGCCGAAACCTCCAAATTGCACGCCGTTTTTTCCTAAGAAAAACGGCACTCGCTTACCTTGTCCGGGTCACAGTGATAGGGAAAATGCTCCCGAGCGGCTATCTGCGCTGCGTCCGGCTTCGTGCGCGATGATACACGGGCGATGAACAACGAACAACCGCGATCTTAAGGACGCAGCCAGACATACAACGGGAAACGCTCCGCCATCTCCAGCACCTCGCCGCGAATCTGCTGGAGCTTTCCTGGGTCAGCGCGATGCTCAAGCGCAGCTACGATCCACTTGGCGATCACCCGCATCTCCGGTTCTTTCATGCCGCGGGTGGTCAGCGCCGGCGTGCCAATGCGGATCCCGCTCGGCTTCATCGGTGGGTTAGCGTCGTAAGGGATCGCATTCTTGTTCACGGTGATTCCCGCCTGGCCCAGCGCATGCTCGGCTTCGCTGCCCAGAATGCCCTTTTGGAATACGTCCACCAGGATGAGGTGGGTATCTGTGCCGCCGGAGATGATGCGGTATCCCTCCGCCGCCAACGCCTCAGCCAGCACCTTCGCGTTGGCCACGATCTGCCGCGCGTAGTCGGCAAACTCCGGTTGCAGCGCCTCCTTGAAAGCCACCGCCTTGGCCGCAACGATATGCACCAGCGGGCCGCCCTGCTGTCCCGGAAAGACGCTGCGGTCGATGGAGGCCGCGAACTCCTGACCGCACAGGATCATCCCCGCCCGTGGACCGCGCAGCGTCTTGTGGGTGGTGGTGGTGACCACATGGGCGTGCGGCACTGGAGAGGGATGGACCCCGCCCGCGACCAGACCGGCGAAGTGGGCCATGTCGATCATCAGATAGGCTCCCACTTTGTCCGCGATCGCCCTCATCCTGGGGAAATCGAACTGCCGCGGATAGGCACTTCCTCCGCCCACGATCACCTTCGGCTTCTCGCGCTCGGCGGTCGCTTCGAGTTGGTCGTAGTCGATGGTCTCGGTATCCCGCCGCACCTGATACCCAACCACCCGATAGAGCTTGCCGGAGAAGTTGAGCTTATGGCCGTGGGTCAGGTGGCCGCCGTGGGCCAGATCGAGGCCCAGCATCGTATCGCCCGGCGACATCAGCGTCATGTACGCGGCGGCATTGGCCTGTGAGCCGGAGTGCGGCTGCACATTGACGTGTTCGGCGCCGAAGAGCTGTTTGGCGCGGTCGCGCGCCAGGTTTTCGACCACATCCGCGAACTCGCATCCGCCGTAGTAGCGCTTGCCGGGATAGCCCTCGGCATATTTATTGGTGAAAACTGTTCCGGCCGCCTCCAGCACCGCGCGGCTGACAAAGTTCTCCGAGGCAATCATCTCCAGCCCTTCATGCTGGCGGACGATCTCATGCTGAATCTGGCTGGCAATCTCTGGGTCTGCGGAGGCGAGGGTGGCACTCAAATCAATCGGCATTTCTCTATCTTAGAGCAGTCTCGCAGCGCTGCCGAGTCCGCCACCCGAGACCTGCGTCGGGGAGAGACCTCCTGCCGCCTTCGGGCCGGGCGCTGACGCCGACGGGGGATGGGGTTAACCAACCCGGCGCGGCGATCCTACACCTGGTTAGGCGTTGTTCAGAGCGTAATAAAGCTCCGGCACAATCGAGGCAGCTATGATTCACAGCATTCTGGTGGGCACGGTCTACGTGGTAATGGTGCTGGCGCCATGCGTCATTGCGATGTTGACCGGCGTCGACGGGACGGAAAGGACGCGGTAGTTCGGGGTCCGCCCCGCTGCTGGGCCGTCGATCAGCCGCGCGCCGCGAGGTCGCGGAAGGCCTGGTAGACGAACGATCCCAGGTACCAGCCGTCCAGGTATTTGTAGGGCGTCTCGCCGGTGGTGTAGTGGCCGCAGGGCAGCACCTTGGAAACATAATCGACGCCGCGGCGCTGGAAGTTGTCGAGCACGTCCAGCGAGAGATGCAGCGGAAATGTCAGGTCGTAGGTTGCGTGGACGACGAGTGAGCGCTTTGGCGTGGTGGCGAACCGTTCCATGTACGACATTGGGCTGATGCCCAGGAACATCTGCCTCACCTGGTCCTGGGTCAACCCCGCCTCGGCAAACCCGGCGCGCACGTGGCGCGTGCTCTGTCCCTCCCAGGCGACATCCCCAAACCAGGTAGACGCGTGGTTGAAGGCGCAGACGCGCAGGCGCGGGTCGTGGGCGGCCGCGACAAACGCATAGCAGGACCCCAGACTGGTACCAAGCACGCCAAACTGGGTGTAGCCCAGGGTCTCCAACCAGTCCATGCAACTGCGTATGTCGACCACTGCCTGCCGGCAAGCGGCCGTAGTACGCCCCACATTCGCACTGACGGCGTAATCGGACCGCTCCAACTCCTGGGGACGGCGAATGTCGTGATAGGGCTGGGAGAGCCGCAAGGCGGAGATTCCGAACCGGTTGAACAGCCTGCACAGCACATTGTGGCTGATGGCATCGGCGTTCCACTGCGGCATGACGATGATGGCCTGTTTGGGCCTGCCTGGTCGCCGCTTCGACTCAGGCGCCGGATACCAGCGCGCGTTCATCTGGTCGTTCTCCGGGTAGGGCGTGCGCACTGCCGAGGTGAACCGCAGGAAGGGAGCTGGTTCCGATTCGCCGGCCTCCGCCTGGCGTCTCATCTCGGCTTCCTGGGCCAGCGTCTCGGGCCTTACGTTGGTGGGGAAGAGCAGCTGATGCCGTTGCTCGATGCGAAAGTCGGTGGGCGTCTCGTATCCGAAAAAATCGTCGGAGCGCCGCACAATCTCCTGGTTCAGCGCAATCATGCGGTCGAGGTCGCCGGAGACGGCGCCCGCGCTGTCCCCAACTTCTTCCACCAGCGCCACCCCTGGAGGACCTGCCGGTGATCGTGCTCCTGGGATAGGCCGGGAAGCAGGTTCGATAGACCTGAAATCTTGTGAGATAGGCCGGGACTTTAGTCCCGGCAATTCGCCACCCAATGCAAGAGGGGCTTTAGCCCCCGGGACGAGATCTTCTCCCCCGCGTTCAGTTGCCGCTTCGCGCCCGTCGCTGAAGTCCTCCAGCCAATCGAACCCCCACTCCAGCGGCCTGACAATCCGATTCGTATCCCGCGTGGTGAGGTCCGTCTCCCAGCGCGTCATCCACCTTCCGTACCAACCCCAGAGCATGTCTCTAGTCTATCCGGCGCCGACCGAGAGCAGAAGGACACGGGTCACACCGGAGTTGGTGACACTTCTTAGGCATCCCCCTCAGATCGGGAGCAGGCCAGTTTGAATCCCAATCGTGAGAAGATTTCCCTATGAGCGATTTCATCCCGAAGGCAGGCGCAATCAAGATCGGCGGACTGGGCCGCAAAGCTCAAAAGCTGCAAGCCATGCGCGAAAAGGCAGCGCAGTTGAAGACTGGCGAAAAGCCGAGCTTCGAGGCATCCAACACCTCCGTCAAGGCCAAGGACTCCTTCGCCAACACCAAGAAGTCAAGCTTCAACCGCAAAGCTGTATAGCCGGCTGCGCTCGCGGAGCCGCTAATTCACAGTAGGCCGCTCCACATGGTCGACCACGACGACATCGAGCGACCCGATCCCCGGCTGTAGCTTTAGTCCGAGCTGCTCCTGCAACGCCGTAAAGATCGAAGGCTGGGAGTCGTCTGCAGCAGCGGGGGCCGCGGGAGCAACCGGCGCCGCCCCTCCCGGCGGTCCCGTTGGAGCCCCCTGCATCGCAAAGGTCAGCGCGAAGCTGTACTTCCCCGTCAGTCCGGTCTTATCCTTCACGATGCGGCCAACACCCACAAACGTCTCCCCCAGGAAACCCGCCAGCCCCTCCATTGTGAACCCCTGCGCCTGAAAGTTGCCGGGCCCGCGCGTTGTCATCACGGTCATCGGCTTTCCATCCTTATCCTTCGGGCCATTGGGGTCGACGTCCTGCTGCAACTTGGGCCCACCCTTCGCGATCACCAGCTCGTAGTCCGGCACCTGCTTCAGCTCGCGATGCACCTTCATCTTGAACCGGTCGGCCAGCAGCGCCTGTAGCATCGCTTCGATCCGCCGCCCCTTCTCGTCCCTGCTCAGTTTCGCGAACTCCGCCGTCTGCGCCTCACTCATCTTGGCCTGGACGGCAAAGTATTGGGTCTTGGTCCAGTCCGGCAGCCCGGTCACACTGTCCTCGGTCGGAAGCCTTGTGAATCCGCCATAGGCGTTCCACACCAGCGTCGACACGGTCGTCGCATCCGCCTGGATCCCATCCGGCATATACCGGAAACCCCTCATCATCTTGCCGCCTTGCGCGATCGGCTTGATCGACACCACATCGAATGTGGCTAGAGTGCCACTCGCGTCGACGCTCCCCGCGACGGGTTGGGTCGCCGCTCCCTGGCCAAACCCTAGCTGCGCAGTCAGCACCGCGCAAGCTGCCGCAAACGCAAAACGCCTGCCGCCGACGCGATATTCACGCAGAGCTACGCTTCTTTCAGCCAGGGACACGATCTCAACCCCAATTCACCGAGAACATCGCTCCCGCGCGCAACCACACGATGGCGGCGGAATCTCACCCTTCCGTCGTCGCCTTCAAGGCAACCCGGCGCCGCTGACAGCGGCCCTACTCAGTTCTCAAGACTTGCA
>Ga0182013_10001869_pt1 | contig 28166 bp, 14 predicted proteins | sample 612S2MmetaG_FD_120487 | JGI IMG/M metagenome (GOLD analysis project Ga0182013, IMG submission 120487) | Permafrost microbial communities from Stordalen Mire, Sweden - 612S2M metaG | ecosystem: Environmental > Terrestrial > Soil > Wetlands > Permafrost | place: Sweden: Stordalen | collected...
ATGGCTTCAGCCGCCGCCTGAGGGCAAGTGGGCTCCGGGCTACGCCCTCCGCCCACTTGCCCTCACAACCAACAACCAACAACCCTGAGGAGAATGAATCTACAGAAAAGTTAGGACTTGACTTTCCGGTGTCCGATCTTGACCACGTTGCTCGCTTTGCTGTTGTTCAAAAACTGCAGGAATTTTGCAGGACACTCCAAGGTATTTCATTGGATTTATTGGTTCGATTGGATCGAAATGCTCGCGCGAAATGACAAAAGTTCATTCTTAACGCCCGAGGGACGATCGCGCCGATAGAGAGAAGAAAGTGATTTAAAGAAGTTAGATGGTCTCAGAATGGAATTGCAGGAAAAACAATGGAAGGCTTTACTTCTCAGCCGCTGACCGGACGCGTCCCCGCAGCCCGTTCTGCAGCCTGAGGCCGACTCGAATTATCACCGTTTGAGGGATGCGTATCGTGGCGTACCCGCGTTTGTGAATCCGCTCCGGGCGGTCGACCTTCTGCACGCCCGGCTCGTCCTGGAACAACTACAGATGAATTCGCCAGAACGCCCCACAGCGCGGCGATCAATCTGGACCCAAACTCGAACGCTGATTATCCTCTAAGTTGTTGATTGATATGGAGCGGGAGACCGGGATCGAACCGGCGACATTCAGCTTGGGAACGTGGTCATCAATTGAAAACAAAGAACATGGCGTTTACCCGATCTCGTTCTGGCGATAGAGACTACGGGGTTATTGAAAGCGCAGTTCTACGGAAATCAAATGGAGCAGAAATGGAGCAGACGGATCAGGGCGCTGGTTTGGGTTCTTCTATGTGCACTGCCCACAACCTAAAAAGCCAAGCGAACACCAACGATGTGACAGCCACTGACAGGTCAACTACAAGATCGCGCCCAGTAAAGGGGCGTGGAACAGCAGGCAGATAGCTAGAAAACAGGGCCATTTCTGGAACATACGCCACGCCAGTAATCGCATAGATGTAGAACAGAACACGCGGAACGAACGACCTTACTCCCTTCCCCTTGGGGGGCCAGTAGAGCAAGAGCCAACGTCTCCATTTGGGCATGCTCAGCGCGTGAGGTGCTTCAGCTTCACCTTCTTTCACTTTCGCTGCTGCGAGGGGCTTAAAGAGAAGCTGAACAGCATTGGACGCGCTAAGAATTTCGCCTTTCGCCTGTTCTTTCCAGGCCACCCCCTCTTGTTCGAAGTCCAAAAGGCCGACGACCTTTAACCAAGCCTCCCAAAACGCAAGACGTTTTGTGGCTTCATCAAGCTGCTGAGCGCGCTTAGTCGTAATGTCCCGGTCCTTCAGCGAGCCCACAACAACAGTAGCTATAGTCCCGACCAAGCCAAGCACACCGCCCGCGAGGCCTTTGACAAGGTCGTCCTTCAAGGCATCCTGTGCGACGGCTTGAGCCGCGTTTTGTGCGTCGAGCCACATCGTGGATTGTCTACGACGATAGCATTCCAGGCAGCTGGCGGGTCGGGCAACGTTGGTACCGGCGGCGATTCGACAAGAATAAGCGCGTCGAGATCGATCCGCCGTTCCGACCACACGCCGACAATCATCGTGCTCAGACGGCTCGTAAGAGCATGATTCCTGGGGCATTAATTGAAGACGTATCCTGTTCGCTAAATAGAGCAGACTAAAGAGCGGATTAATCCCTTGTTTTCAATAAGTTGGCATAGGACTGAAAACAAACGGAGCAGAAATTGAGCAGAGGTTTTATGGTCTCGTCGTATCTCGTTGATTTTATGGAGCGGGAGACCGGGATCGAACCGGCGACATTCAGCTTGGGAAGCTGACGTTCTGCCACTGAACTACTCCCGCAGCCTGAGAAATCCGATTTTACATCATCGAGAACGGAAGATGGAAGCGAGCTTGACGGCCCGGTTATCAGAATTTCCCGACTGAGCGGGGTGCCGCTGCGGGAAGAAGAGACGCATGCTCATAACATTATCTTCTTGCAACTTACGGCCTTCCAAGTTCATGCGATCGAAAGTTTTTTTGGCGAACTACTTGCCTCGTTCCACGGGATTTGCGACAATTGCGCACTGGGCAACGCGATCTTCCCTCGTCCCAACTCGTATCTGCTTTCAAGGCGGCCAGCTTCGGGCATCTCATAGCGAACACAAATTATTCGGGATCGGAATCATAAAACTCAGGGAAAAACGACATAGGCACACGCGGGACCGGCTTTCGGTTGCGTCGGAGTAGGCCGGGTCCAACTTGCTTGCGGGTGCTGTTTCCCTCATGTCTGGTCAGCATCTTAGCGGATTTGAAGGGGCATTCGGATGAAGCTTTCTCCTTTCGATCGAGTTGCCATTGCCTTGAGCGGGTTGTGCCTTGTGAGCGGATTTCTGGCACACGCCCAAGCATCACGGCCGCTTCACACTTCCTTTTCCCGCCCTGCCATCGAAAGCGCCACGAACGCGTCGGCCCGAGAGATGGCGGTCATTCCGGGTCCGTTGCGCTCCTTCCTTCGCATGGCCGGCATCAGCCAAAAGGTTCCTCTCGATCAAGTGCTGCCGACGCTGGCGCACAATGTCGATTTATGGGGCCGGCAGAGCGGTAGAGAGACAGAGTATCTGCTTTTGTTGACCCGTTACGTCCAGCTTGCAAGAGAGATTCACAGCTTCGCGGGTCCTGACGGCACAATCCGCATCGCCGACTGCGACCGGGCGTCCCGGTTGCTGCCCGTGATCGGCTATAAGTTCAAAGGATCGTGTGGGCAGAAGAATGCGTCGTTGGTCACTGCCAATTCTGAACGCGCCTTTTTGACTCTCGATTCGGGCTTCCCCCTCACCGCGCTTGAAGAGGCCCTGGAGAAACACACTCTGTTCACCTCGGACTTTCCATCTACCCAGGTCCCGATCGTGTTCACCCAAAAGGATTGGCTTGCGATCGGTGTGGAAAATAGGAAGAGTCGGACAGATATCGTCGATCTGCTCTTGCAAGATCCAGGAGCGGACCGCCTCTATGAAGCGATGGCCAGAAGCGACGACCAGACCAGGACGGCTCTGATTCATTCGCCCGGGTTAAAAAGACTGCTGATAAATGCCGCGTTATTCAACTTTTACGGGAACTGGATCGAGATCCGCTCTGGAAAGGTGGCTGTGCCCGGCGGAGAGAACGCCGAGAAGAGCTGGCAGGAACTGGTTGGAGCCAGCCCTGGGTCGCCCGGAGAATTTGTGAATCATCTGCTCTCCAGAGATCATGGATGGATGGCCGCCTACTATGACGCCCTGGCCCGCCTGGGCGACGAGCAGCGTTCCCGGCTCATCGCTGGTTCCCGCCTCAAAAACCTCTATGATGCCTACCGCCAGCCGGTCATTAACCATAGCGCGGCAGCGGGCGTGTTCCCCAAAAATGCCGAGCTGCTTCAGCTATTTACCCGTCTTCAGTGGGATGGGAATGGCAAGCCGGAGGTCCCGGGAAGCGTGGATATGTGGAAGGACATCTTCATGAGGGCCGGCAAAACAGGCGGATTCCGCGACTTGACAGCGCGCGCGCGAAGTCTGGATTCGCCGGATCGATTGCTTGAGGATTTGGTTGAGGCTTCAAACCTGGAGGCGGAAGGCGGACCGGTTGAGCTCTATCTCACGCTTAGCGCACTGGACAGCGGCAGAGGGCCTGAAAAACATCTGTCCGATGCAACGGCGCGACTTTTGGCGGACAGGTTTGTCCAGTATGCAGAGTGGTATCCGGTCTTCGTCGAATTCCCTTCGCTGGATGACACATCCGTGAAGAGTTTTGTGGATGTTGCCGACCGCATCGACAAAACCTCGAATCTTTCTCTGCGCACCAATGCCCTGGGCGCCTTTCAAGCTGAAATTGGACTATGGCAGATCCTTGCCCGCCAGGGCCAGATCCCCAACGGCAACCTCAGTTCATCGTGGCAGAACGTTATTCATCCCTTCACCGATATTGGTTCGAACAATCAACTGTTTGAAGCCGCGCGAAGCTCGCTTCAGGCAATATTGATCAGCGCCGGGGCTGACAAAGACCTTTCCCAGGACCAGATCATTGAATTGCTCGCCGGCCCCGCTCAGCAAACTCCGGATGGCAAACGCGTCCGCCAGGAACTGGCCCGGAGAATCCACGCCGTGATGGATGACCAGCACCTGGTGTCGCTTGATACCCTCTTCGGTCTCTACGACGGCCTCAACGATATGGCCCATGGCGCGTCCATAGGCGACCGCATGCTGTTGCTTGCCGGAGACCTGCGCGAGTTCGAGCTGCCACGACCGATCTTTACCGAAGGCGAAAAAACGTCCTGGTCGCCGGTCGTCTATACCAACCGCCATGCGGAACTACAGGTGCGAACCGACCTGACCAGCGTCATTAAGACTCCGGGAACGCCTGCTCAGCTTCAGGCAGCCCGCAGCCGGCTGACTCCTTTCTTGAGGGACACGCTGGTGGGCTTGAATTATGCCTACTATGAACCGCCCAGCGCCCAGGTTCTTCACAATAATCCTCTCTTTGTTCGTGCGCATGACTTTTCTACGGTTTCGGTTCAGGGTGTCAAACAAACCTGGGGCGAACCCCAACTGATTGGAGTTGGGGTGACGGCCGGCGGCGGCGCTTATTTGATGGGCTCGCTGGCTGATTTGCCCTATGCTTTGGCGTCGGTAGAACAGGATTTCATCGCTCCGGAAAATGTGCAGGCTTTGGTGTGGAAAGAGACGGTGCCCCAACTTATCGTCGATGCAGTGCTGCCTCGCTGGTGGAATGTAAGCGCCAGGGAAATGCATGCCGCTACGCTCTATCAACGTGCCGGGGAGGAACTTGTGGCGTCCTCGGCGAGCAATCCGGAACTGCGCCGGAAGGTCTTGGACATACTTTCGAGCAGTGTCGCGCCGGGGCGCCTGGCTCAAATCGCATCAGCACTTAACGGAGCAGGCACGGCAAAGGATCTCGCGCCCCAGTTGCTTCCGGTGAATCACTTCTATCTGGCCGTGGAGTTTCGCCGGTTGTATCCGGCTCAGGCTGCTGCACTGGGACCCGCTAACCGCGAGTTGGAGGAACTCTCTCATGAAAGCCCGCTCGACATCGATCCGGACCGGCTGTCCAGGGATTTTGGAGCTCCCCATCCTGTGATGGAGCGTAGCGAATCGCGCACCCTTGTCAATGCCGGCTTGTTCCCGGCTTCCGGCGGCTACACGAGCCGGCTTTTCAGCGAATCCTGGGATTCCAGCAACCTCTACTGGGCACGGCTCGCGGATGAAAAAGGCCTTCCCCCCGTCATGCTCAACGTTCTGGTTCCAATGCTGACCCGTCATATGATCGTCAAAATATTCGCATCCAACAACGATGACTGGCCGGCATTACTGCGGGCCATTCAGGAAACAGGGGATGAATTTCGGCAAGGCAAAATCAGCGTACAAGCCGAAGGTGTAATCGCCGGCCAATAGAAAATGGGTCAATTGGGAGCATCGGAATGAATCTAGGAAGAAAGTCGTTAGCCTGCCTCGGAATCTGCTCCGGGCTGTTCATTTTGCCGGGATTTGAACCGCAGCCGGCGGCCCAGCAAGACTCCACGAATTTCCATGTAAATGTTGTCCTGGTGCAACTCAATATTGCGGTGACCGACCGGAAAGGGAATTACATAACCGGTCTTCGACCGGAAGACTTCGCCGTAACAGAAGACAAGATCCCGCAGAAAATCTCTACCTTTGAGGAGAGGAACGAATCGTCGCGTGACCTGGCAAGTAAGGCTCCGGTCGAGACCAAACACCTGGTCGAAGCCGGCGCCAAAGTGCCGGAAGCTGATCCGCCCACCGTGACCATGAGCCCGGGAGGTGTGCAGATTTCGCGCGTTGCCGGCTCGAATGTCTTTATCCTCTTTGACACCAGCAACTATATGTACCGCGGATTCGTATTTGCACAGGATGCCATTGCCGATTTCGTGCGCTCGATGGACGATGCCAACAAGATTGCCTTTTATTCCTACAGCCGAAATCTCTCCCGCGCGGCCATGCTTACTTCCGATCGCTTCAACGTTGTGAACGGCGTGCGCAGCACAGTTGCCGGAGACGATGCGGCGCTCTATAACTCCCTGCTGTTAACCGTGGAAGATGCGGCGCTTCTCAAAGGACGCAAGGCCATCGTGGTTTTCTCCAACGGCCCTGACAACGCCAGTTCCGTGCCCCCGGAAGACGTGGCCGAACTGGCACAGTCGACGGGAACTATCATTTACATCATCAGCACCCGGCTGGCGCAGCAAGATCCGGTCTCCGCCGCTGCATTTGAGCGCATGAGCAAGGCGACCGGCGGCAAAGCTTATTTCGCAGGAAACTGGCGCGATGAGCAGCGGGCCTTCACTTCCATCCGCGCGGATCTGGACCATCTCTACACTCTCAGTTATTATCCCCAGCCAAATCCCAATCGAGGCTGGCGCTCGATCAAAGTGACTCTGGTGGGCAAAGACCTCGGAAGGTACAACATACGAACTCGCGACGGCTACAAGCTCTTGCCGCACGTCGCGCTCGCCAATCAGGAATGATCTCCAGGGCCGGATACGGGCATATTCTTCGCGTCGTCGCCGTTCCGGTCACTGGCGCATCGGAACCGATCGATCTCGCTCGCGGTCGGCATGGAAGGTTGCGCCCCGAGCCTGGTCGTAGCCAGCGCCCCGGCAAGGTTTGCGTACTCCACCGAGGAGGAGAAATCGGCGGTGTCCAGAAAACGCATGAGGAGCGCCGCGGTGAATGCATCTCCGGCGCCCGTGGTGTCGATGGCTTGAACCTTGGCGGCCGGAAAATGCTTGCTGGAGCCGTCCCGCGTGCGCAATAACGATCCCCAGGCGCCGAGCTTGATCACCACCGCCTTCGCATTGGCGCGGGCCATCAGCGTGGCCGCTGCCGACTCCGCATCGCGGAGCGACTTCACCTCAATTCCAGTCAGGGCCAGGACTTCAGTTTCGTTGGGGCTCACAACATCGATCCCCTGAAGCTCCTCGAGTGCGAACGAACGCGCGGGGCCCGCATCGAGAAACACAGGAATTGCGGCGTCCCGGGCGCATCGGAACGCCGCGATAACAGCTTCATCGGGAACTTCGAGCTGCATCAGAACGGCATCGAATGGTCCGCCGGCGAACGCCCGCTTAACGTCGCTTCCCGTCAGTTCATTGTTTGCGCCGGGATAGACCGCGATCCAGTTGTTTCCGCCCCCATCGAGCGCCACAACCGCCAGTCCGGTGGCTGCGGTTTGAGACCGGCAGAGGCATTCGGTCGCGATTCCGTGCCGGACGAGAAAATCGAGCAACTCGTCCCCATCCTTGTCGGCGCCAAGCCTGCCGGCCAGCACGGCGCGGGCGCCGAGCCGCGCCAATGCGACAGCCTGATTTGCTCCCTTGCCGCCGGGTATGCGCCTGTGATCGAGGCCGATCAGGCTCTCACCCACATGCGGCATGCGGGGCAGCCGAAGCACGAGGTCCATATTCACGCTGCCCACCACCAGGATCGAGTGCCGGGCTGGCTCTTGTGCTGGCATGGCGCGCACCATCCTCCCCAGTACCCAGGAGGTAAGAATCTGGGGAGGGTTCCTTGTTGCGGAATGGCTTGAATTATCGGTAACTCATTCGCCGCGGGAATAGTATAGTCTTTCCTAAAGGCTGTCAATAATCCGCCGTATGGATTACGACGCAGCTCTCGAGGTGTCAGTTCCGACCATGTCTGTTCGAACGCACGATTCCATCCGCATGAGGGATATCGCAACCGAGCTTGGCGTCTCCGTCATCACCGTTTCCAAGGCATTGCGCAACCAGGGCCGAATCAGCACGCACATGCGGGAGCGGGTGCTCAAGCGAGCCAAGGAACTGAATTACCGCCCCGATCTGACAGCGCGGAGCCTGGCTACCGGACGGACCTTCCTGATTGGCATGGTGGTGCCCGATCTGATGCACCCCTTCTTCGCCGCGATTGCCAAAGAGTTGGCGCGGAATCTGCGGCAGAAGGGCTATAGCCTGGTTATCTCATCGGCTGACGAAGAGCCGGCGTTGGAACTGCAGGAAGTGGAGAGCATGCTGGCCCGGCGAATCGACGCGCTAGTGCTTGCCTCAAGCGAGCACTCACGGTCCGGCGATATCTTCCGACGCCTTAAGCAGGCGGACGTTCCCTATCTTCTGCTCGATCGAGCGGTTCCGGGGCTGAAGGCCCACTTTGTGGGTTCGGATGACGAAGCGATCGGAAGGCTGGCCGCCGATCATCTGATTGAGCGTGGTTACAAGCGCGTAGCGCATATCGGCCTCGCCGGCCTGAGTACAGGAAAACGTCGCCTGGACGGATGCCGTGATGCACTGCGGCGTGCCGGCCGGGCGATCGACGAAAGTCACGTGATCCTGGTCGAGTCGGGCGATGAGCGCGGCGAGGAATGCGGCTATGCGGCTATGCAGAATTTACTTAAGCTCAAGCCGCGGCCGGACGCCGTCTTCTGCTACAACGACATCATCGCGGCAGGTGCGCAGAAGTGCGTCCTGGAGGCCAAGCTCTCGATTCCAGGGGATGTGGCTATGGTAGGCGTGTCGAACCTGGCGGGAATCTGCTTTTGGAACTCGCCGCATGTTGCTCTTTCCACCGTCGATCAGGACGTAGCCCAGCTGGCGTCGGAGGCGACGGCGATGATCCTTGACATGCAGAAACCGTCAAAGCCGACCCCGCCGCGAAAAGTGCTGGTACCGCTTAAGTTGGTCGTTCGTCAGTCGACCTAGCAAAAGTGACCATTGAAAAGAGAGGACGATCGCTCGCTGTGCGGGCGAGAGGCAGGTTTGACACCGCGAAGTTGAGTCGACATGGTCAGGAAAGCGTCGTCTTTCCGCTAGAAAAATAGAAAGCATTCATGAAGTCGTTGGATGGGAGAAAAGGGTCATGGACAGAAGAGAATTGTTAATCGGTGCTGGTCTGGCGGCGACAGCCGCAGCGGCCAACCCAATGAGGTCGCAATCCGCGGTTACGCCGATGCCTGCTCGGAAATTGAAGATCATTGTTACCGGCGGTCATCCCGGGGATCCGGAGTACGGTTGTGGTGGAACCATTGCGCGGCTCACGGCATTGGGACACGATGTCGCCCTGCTCTATCTCAACGACGGCGCGTGGCCGCCCACGCCCGCTCCTATACGCGTCGACGAAGCCAGAAAGGCTTGCGGAATCCTCAAATCCCGGCCACTCTACGCCGGGCAGCAGAACGGCCATGCGATCGTGGACCGCGCACACTACGACGACTTTCAGAAGATTGTCGAAGGCGAGAATCCCGACGCGATCTTCAACCAGTGGCCCATCGACAATCATGCCGATCACCGCGCCATCTCCGTGCTGACCTACAACGCGTGGGTCCAGATGAAGCACAAGTTTGCTCTGTATTATTACGAGGTCTCCGATGGCGAAGACACGCTGCAATTTGCGCCCACGCACTTTGTCGATATCACGGAAGTTGAACCGCTGAAGCGCCAGGCTTGCTACGCGCATGCCAGCCAGTCCCCGGACCGCTATTACGAAGTGCAGGACACGGTCGCGCATTTTCGCGGCCTGCAGAGCGGGTATAAAAGAGCCGAAGGCTATATTCGCCAGAACCAGAATCCGTTTGACATCTTTGACCTGGCCGAATTGCCGGTACGGTAGAGCGGCGAAATTTCTGCCTGTCGGATTTCAACATCAGAGCGCGCGGGGTTTCTTGTATGTATTTGCATCGCACTTTTAGGCTTGTTTACCTGACACTTTTGATCGCCATTTCACCTCTTTTCGCCGCAAAGACCGCGCTTGCCCAGAACGCAGAAACTGGCAATCTTCTGTCCACGGGATTTCTCTCAACGGCTGGCAATCAGATTGTGGATGCCGCGGGCCATCCGCAACGTCTTGCCTGCGTGGGCTATAACGAACCCAGCAGCGACATTGCCGGCGACCTGGCGGGCATGAAGAAGGATGGCTTCAATTGCGCGCGCTACCCCTTCGACGAAGCCGCGCTGGGGACGGAATTCAAGATCATGGACAAGATTGTCGACGTGGCCGCGCCACTGGGAATGAAAGTTATCTTCGATCACCATGTCGACGATGACGTAGCTCTCTGCGGCGGCCAGCAGGAGAACGGCCTGTGGTTTGACGTCGGGGAGGGTACCGACGGCACGGACGCGTGCGGCGATAAGGGCCACAAGGGAACCATCACGCGGCAGAAGTTCAAGGCCGACTGGGTCATGGTCGCGAAGCACTATGCAGGCAACCCGGCGGTGATCGCATTCGATCTGCACAACGAGTCTCTGGTCGTGGGCAAACATGCGTCGCCCATCACCTGGGGAACGGGCGGCGCAACGGACATCCTGGCCATGTTCGACGAGGTGGGGTCGGCGATCGAAGCGGCAGATCCCGGTGTGCTGATCGTGGCCGAGTGTCCGATCAACTATACGGGCAAACTGCTGGACGGAACTCCGGAAGGCGCCAAGGGAATCATGGATTGCAGTATGGCCCGTACGAAGCCCATTCACCTGACGCCCGACGCGCCCAAGGTGGTTTACTCCATCCACGATTACCCCATCATTGGCAAGAACAATGAAGGGGCATCCATAGCAGATAAGAACGCCGCATGGGGCTTCGTTGAGATGGAGAACATCGCCCCAGTGTGGATCGGCGAAATGGGCGCAAGCCTCGATGCGCCGATGTTCGATGGAGTGACAATCGAGCAACAGAAAGTGTGGGCTGACGCGCTGGTCGCATACCTGAACGGCCACGCGCCCGGAGGGCCCACTTTCGCAGCCAATCAACAGCCTTTCAGCACCGACTGGTGGACGTGGGGAAGCTTGGCTGGCCAGACTCCTGACGGAACTCTGGACGGAAGTACGCTCCGGCCGGGACAACTGGCGATCTACTCCCAACTTCGATTTGTGCCGCGTGGCATAGCTAGCGAGAATCCGTCCGCGCGCTCTCACTCTGGCGCCAAGTCGGGCAATCAGGAGGCCTTTGCGCCCGCGGGTCGAGGGGGCCTTCTGTTGCCCAAGGGCTGGCTGAAAACACGCGGGTCGCAGATCGTCGATGAGCGCGGACGTCCGGTGCGAATCGCGTCCGTGGGATTGCCGGGGGGCGACGGCACTGATTTCGCGCTGCGCTTTCTCCACGCCGTGAATTATCAGTCCACAATGCGCGGAATCATTGCGGATGGATTCAATACGGTGCGCATTGCGTGGTCCGATCTTTTGCTCACGGCTACGCCCAAGGCGGGGGTGATCGATTACCAGAAGAACCCCGATCTCAAGGGGCTAAACGCCATGCAGGTGATGGATAAGATCGTCGATTACGCCGGCCAACTCGGCCTGCGGGTCATCTTCGATCACCATACCAACGACGGAGGCGATCACGGCTGGGGCGGGCAGCAGACAAATGGTCTTTGGTTTGATAAGGGCCCCGGATCCAACGGAACCGACGGCAGCAATCCCGGCACGATTACCGATCAGCAGTTTCGGCAGAACACGCTCACACTTGTCAGGCGCTATCGAAGCAACTCCACCGTCATCGGTTACGACCTCGACAACGAGCCCCTGAGCCATGGAACGGGCGGCGTATCGCTGAATTGGGGCCAAGGTGGTCCCACCGACATCTGGAAAATGTACACCGAGTTAGGGGATGCGATTCTGGCCCTGAATCCGCACCTTTTGATCATCTGTGAAGGACCGCAGACCACATCGAACACCGGAAACGGCATGGCGGGCGTCGGCCCCGAGGGCGATCTCACGGCGGTGGGCGGGGTTGGCGGTGTGGTCGCGAAACCCGTGGTGCTGAAGGTTCCAAACCGCGTCGTCTATTCGGTTCACGAATATGACACCAACGTCTACGATTACGGAGCCAACGACCAGCCATCAACCTTGATTCCGCACATGATCGCCGATTGGGGCTATCTCTATACGAGGAATATAGCGCCTGTCTGGGTTGGGGAGATGGGATCAAACCTTGAACACCCGCAGGACCGCGTCTGGGCTCAAACGCTTCTTGATTTCATGAATGGCAAGGATGCCGCCCAGGGAGGTCCTGAGTTCAAGGGCGCCGACCAACCGGTGGGCGGCAGTTGGTGGCTATGGGGAAATTTCCCAGGTGAACAGACAGACGGCACGCTCGAAGGCGACTGGACGACGCCGAGGTCTGACCAGCAGAAAATCACCGACCAGATGCTTTTTCTGCCGCCTCAGAGTTAGCGCGCCGGTTTGGGGTAATAGAGCAGCGGCCGAATCACGTTGAGTTCCTCCGCGACCCTCGATCCATCATGATTCAGAATTCCAAGAAGGTCGTCGTGCTCGCCGGGGAACTGCGTGGTCCACGACATCCATGCGAAGCCCATGCCCTGCTGATTGCCGGAGAAGGTTGGGCCGCCCTGGGCGCCAAGCTCGCCGTTCAGGTACTTGTCGAGCATATTGGCCCAGTCCCGATCGTCGGGATTATTGCGAAAACCCGTGCCGCCCTCGCCATCCCAGACAGGAGCGATGTTTTCGGTTTCGAGAAATCCAAACGAAGCGTTCATCGCCTTGATCGCGCTGGGGCTACTGCTCGAACCATCGAACAGCTTGGCAATATCGGCGATCGAATCTGCGTAGAGATGGACATCGTAAACTACTTTGTCCTTGATCGAATGACCATTGACTGTAAACACAATGGGTAAATTTCTGACTCCCGTGCAGTCGCCCCACGGAGCGCTGCCAAAAGTGACGCCATCATAAAGTGTGGCCGGCTTGTAAATCGCTAGCGGACACTCGGCAAAAATCAACTTGGCCGGATCGACAGTGAGAATTGCCGAGCCCACAGTTTCAAACATCAGGTGAATGTCGCGGTTGCTGCCGCCGCCCCACAGCGAGTGGCCCGGACTGGCGATGGGTTCGTTCCACAGATCGTATCCAATGACGGTGTCATTGTGAGCGTAACGAGCGGCGATGGAAACCCAGTCGTCCTGGTACGACTTCTGCGTGGTGTGACCGGGGTCTTTGCAGCCGTCGGTTCCGTCGGTCGCTCCGCCCAGGTCGTACCACAGCCCGTTTGATTGCTGGGCGGCGCAGTCGTCGGTGAAATTCACGCGAGTTCCAAAGTCACCTTCGTTATCGTGATCGTCGATGATTACGCGGATGCTATCTTTCCTGGCTGCCGCGACCACCTGGTCGAGAGTGGAGAGAAACGTTGCGGTGGCTGCATCGTGGAGCGAGATATTGTTGAAGTCGATCCGAATGCAGTTGAATCCGGTAGCGGCGATGGCATCGACGTTGGCCTGAATCCCCTTGATCGGGCCATCCACGTTGGCCAGTGGCCCATCCTGATGGTTCAGTCCGGGCCAGTAAACGCAAGCGAGCCGAACAGGAGTCTGGTTACGGTCTACGATCTGATTTCCCACGGTGGTGAACATTCCACTGGGAAGCGCCGACCCTGTCTGGCCGAACGCGGCGGCGGCGGCACACAGGGCGGCGCATTCGATAGCAATCACTCTCACGGGAAACTTCAGGGGGCGTGAATTGAAGGGCATATCCGACAGAATACGCCCTTCTGCGAAAGGTCGATGCCTGGCCGCTCACTGCGGAGTAAGGATCAGCGCTGCGCCTCCGCTCGCGGCCAGGTCCAAGTCGACGCTGCCGCCTCCGGCGTCGATCGTTTCCTCTCCTGTCGTCACGGCGGCTGGTTCGCTCCCATCGGTCCAACGGTCGAGAGTCCAGTGCCCTGTTCCCAGAAAAGTGAGCGGTACGCTGATGTGGCGCGCCGTTTCATTGTTGATAGCGCCCACATACCATTGTTTTCCCTTGCGCCGTGCAACCACAATGAATTGCCCGAACTCGCCGGAGACTGCGCGGGTTTCATCCCACGTGGTCGGCACGCGCTTCAGGAAATCAGCTCCGGGTACCAACTTCCCGTCGGCGGTCTCGTAGGCGCTTGGCGTGTCCGATATGCAGGCGAATGGACTGGTATAGACGACATACAACGCAAGCTGCTGGGCCCGCGTGGTCATCACCTCAGGACCAAGATTCCGCGGCACGAAGTTCGCCGGGGTGACGTTACGAAACCCGCCGGGCGTATAGTCCATCGGCCCGAGAATATCTCGCGTGTATGCCAAACTCACGTTGTGAGTAGCGGTCACGCGTGAGCTCCACTTGTTGTACTCGGCGCCCATCACACCTTCCTGGGTGACGAAGTTCGGATAAGTGCGCTTGATGCCGCGCGGCGTAAACGCGCCATGGAGATCCACCATCAGATGATGTTTGGCTGCCTGGTCCAGAAGGCGATAGTAGAATTCGACCATCGCCTGATCCTGGCGGTCCATGAAGTCGACCTTGATGCCCTTGATGCCAAGCTTTTCATAAAGCGGCAGCGCCTGATCCATCTGTCGATCCATGTCGTGCCAGTGTGCCCATAGCCACAGCCCGACATGGCGTTCGCGGGCATAGGCCACAAGCCCGGCGAGGTCCACGCCCGGCGCAGTCTGCGTAATATCGGTGTCCGGCCGCAAATAATAGCCGCCGCCGCTCCCCTTGGCCCAGCCTGCGTCAATCAGCATGTAGGGGAATCCGAGCCGCGCGGCAAAATCGATAAACACTTTGTAGGTCGCATCGTTGGACCCGACGTTCGCCATGCCGGGTATGATCGGGCCCGACCACCAATCCCACGAAGCCTTGCCGGGCACGATCCAACTGGTGTCCTCGATGCGGGATGGCGCGGCAAGATCGTCCACCAGATTCGACTCCAGCAGTTTCTCGGGCCGGTCCGCGATCATGATCACGCGCCATGGGGTCTTCACGCCATCGGGCGTCATCGGCGTCGCCACTGCGAGCTTTTCGTCGTCAACCTGCGGCGTGAGGCTGATCTCAACCCCCAGCCTTCCGTCGCCGCGCCCGGAAAGGTAAGCGGCACTATAGTGCTCGATCCCGCTCTCGGCCAGAGCGAATGTGCTGCTGCCCGAACCCGTTTGGCACACGAGCGGCAGTTCGTACAGGGCTGCCGGTCGAATGTAACGAGCACGGATTGGATCAAATTCTCCCTCATGACTGTTGTGATATTTACCGAGATTGAGGCCCAGGCACGCATAGTCACGGGGAAAAGCAAACATGGTTGTCTCGCTGGTAATGCGCACCTCAGAAAGATTGGGCTGCGGCGGCAATACGGCGCGAAAGGCAGCTCCCTGGTTGTAGGCCCTCAGTTCCACATCAAGCTTGCGGTGTGCGCCGCTCTGCTCTTCGAGATGGACCGTCACCTCCGAGTACCCATCGCGAACCGATGCGACCTTGCCGTTCACAGGCGTGTAAGCATCCTCGCCGGTGCGATGGTCCGCCGCCAGAATCCGCAAACCATGACCCATGTTGCCGGACGCCGCATCGGCGGGCCATTTCGCTTCGAGTGAGATGCCGATTGGCGACGGAGAGATGATTTCGTTGCCGTCGAAAGCCACGCTATAGGTGAGCACACCATCCGCGCCTAGATCGGCCGCCACCGTCACCCGCCCGTCTGGCGACTGAAGCGCGTAGTGCGAGTTCGGCTGGCCGGCAGCCTGCGCCGACATACTTTGCGAGACGATCGTCAAACTTCCCAGCGTCAACAGAGCAAATGCACATATTCTCATCGAGTTCATACTTCCAATACCTTCCTTGTCCGTCTCCAAAAGTTGGAGCAACATTCAGCAGGCCGGACACCCTTGTCCACTCATTTTATTCGGGAGGCGTCCTGGGCCGGTTTCGAGTCTTGAAGCGGAGCATTGTCTTCATAGTAGATCGTCGGCTGCGATTTCCTCTTGCAATCGCGAGTCAGACGCTTTCTATACTCCAAACGTCTCGGACTGATACCAGAAACTGAGCGACTGATCCTTGATGTACCTTGGTATTTGGTTCAGGAGAAGGCAATGCTCTGGTTGAAACGGTTCAACACCGGCTGGCCTGGTCACATCGCGATCATGGGAGTCTTCAGTGCAGGGGCAGTGTTGTTTTTGGGCGCCGCCAGTTGCCTCTCTCAAGTAACCGCGGATAAACAGGCTGAACTGGCCGCGCACATGCAAAAGGCAAAAGGTTATCTTGAAGACAAGCAGCCCGCGCTGGCCATTCCGGAGTTGCAGGCGGCGGTGGCCATCGATCCTGAGAATGTTGACGCGCAGGCTAACCTGGGCGTCCTGCTCTTCTTTCAAGGCAGAGCCGCCGAATCCATTCCGCATTTTCGGGCAGCGCTCGCACGCCAGCCTGATCTGGCAAAGATTCAAGGTCTGCTAGGCTTGGCCGAGAGCCGCACCCAGGACATTGCAGACGCGCGCAAGGACATGGAGGCCGCATTGCCCTTGCTTCAGGACCGGCGCTTTCAAACGCAGGTCGGCCTGGAACTGATCAGCATCGATACGCAGAACGGCGACCTAGAGAACGCAGCCGCCGTGATTGCGCAGTTGCGGAAGGCAGATTCCGATAGCCCTGAGATCCTGTACGCCGCCTACCGTACCTATACCGATCTCGCCGATGAAGCCGTCATCTCATTGTCGTTGTCTGCTCCCGACTCCGCGCAGATGCATCAGGTGCTGGCGCACGAAGACACCAGGCGCGGAAACACCGATGGCGCCATCGAGCAGTACCGCAAGGCAATCGTAATCGATCCTCATCTGCCTGGGATTCACTTCGAATTGGCGGAGCTCCTGCGTATGTCGCAGGATGCGAAGGCGAAGCAAGAGGCGGGCCAGGAATACCGCGCCGCCCTCAAGGAAAATCCTCGCGATGAAAAATCAATATTCAGGCTCGCGGAAATCGATGAGCAGGCGGGAAATACCGACCGATCCTTTGCCGAATATACGAAGGCCGTCGAGTTGCAGCCTGCCGATGCCGATGCAAAGCTTGGCCTGGCAAAGATCCTGATTGAAATGAACCAAACCGACAAGGCCCTGGCCTTGCTTGAAGAGAGCGTGCGGTTGGAGCCGACCAACCCCACCACCCACTATCGCCTGGGATCGTTGTACCGGAAGATGGGGCGCACGGAGGACGCAAAACGCGAGATCGATCTCTATCTCAAATTAAAGGAAGCGCGTGAGAAGCTGCGCGTGATTTACAAACAGTTGCAGATTCAGCCGAAGGAGACACCGGCTGACGAGCAAGATGATAAATAGGACCGCCTAGGACGGACGATCGTTGTACATTGGAAATATTTTGGTATGAGCAGCTCAAAGCACCTCGGATCCATTCCAAACCTTGGCGGCGTACCAGGAAGACTGGCCTTAAGCGGCCGCTTTGAGCCCGACCCGTCGACCCAGTGTTCCGAATTGAGCTGTTCCCGGCCCTTCACCTCTCTTAACGCAGGTCCGTTAACTCCCATGTTCGCAATCAAATCGGCCTGCTACTGATTCCTTAACACCCTTCCTAACCGTATGGACCTTTGCAGAGGTTGTTTTATGGCCGTACTTTGGCGAGGTTCCAAAAGGAAATAGGTTTCGGGTTGCAGATCAAGAACATCCTGAGTCCGCGTTGGGAAACTCGTACGCTCGCCAGTTTAAGCCGCTATCGTTTAGCAACATCCCAACCCCGCCAAGTCAGACCAAATGCCGGAACAGGCAGAAACCGTGCCATACCAGGAAATACGGCGGTTGGGCAGCCACCCCCGCCACAACACTAAAGGAGGCAATCAGTGAAAAAGGTTAGACACTTAATAATGCTGGTGGTCCTGATCTTGATCAGCCGCGCAATGTGGGGTCAAGGCACGACCGGCACTATACTCGGAAGCGTAACAGACTCTACAGGTGCGGTTGTCCCGGGAGCTCCAGTCAATGTCACCAACACAGCGACCGGTGTCAGCAGCATCATTACAACAACCGGGACGGGCGATTACACCGCCCCCAACCTGATCCCTGGTTCTTACCGTGTTTCGGTGCAGATGACCGGGTTTTCCAAAGCGGTCGTCAATGGCATCGTACTCGCGGTCGACCAGGAGGCGCGCGTCAATCTTCAATTGAAGGCTGGCGCCACTTCCGAAACCATCGAGGTGAGCGCGAGCGCGGTAACCCTCGATACCGACACCTCCGCCGTCTCCCAGGTCGTAAGCGAGCGGCAGATGTCGGAGCTGCCCCTGAATGGCCGCAATTTTGTCGATCTCCTCTTCGTCGGCGCAGGCGCGGTGCAGACTGTCGGCGAGCAGGGACAGATGCGGCAAAGCGAAGGCGATGCGATCAGTATCGACGGCGGACGTCCGGAGTCGAACAACTACACCCTGGACGGCCTGACGAATACCGACACGGCGTTGAATACGCCGGCAGTGATTCTTTCGCAGGACGCCATCCAGGAATTCAATGTGCAGAGCGAGACGTACTCGGCTGCCTACGGATTCAGCGCTAACCAGATCAATGTCGTCAGCAAGAGCGGCAGCAATCAACTCCATGGCTCGATCTTCGAGTTTGATCGCAACGACGCCTTCGACGCACAACTCCACCAGTCGCTGAACGTTGGCCCCCAGCAGACCTTCCAGGAACTGCGCCAGAATCAGTTTGGCTACGTGTTGAGCGGCCCGGTCATCATTCCCAAGATTTACAACGGCCTCGACAAGACCTTCTGGCTGGCCAATTATGAAGGCTGGCGCAAGATCCTGGGAGGCAGCCTGGCCGGTTATGCGCCAACGTCTGCGGAACTTGGCGGCGATTTTTCCGGAGCCAACCTGCCCGCCTACGGAACTGCGGCTTGCGCAGCCGAGATCACCGCAGGAAATAATTGCATGCCGGTCGATCCGGTTACCGGCAATCCATTTCCTCAGAACACCATCCCTACCGCGCGATTTTCGAAACTTGCCCAGGTGACTTCGAAGATCATTCCAACCGGAGCCACCGACCCCAACGGTTCAGGGGCGCCTAACTTCCGCACCTCCGCGAATACCACCACCGACACTGACCAGCAGACCTATCGCATCGATCAGACCTTCAAGAAGCTTGGCTCGGTGTTCTTCCGCTATACCAAGGCGGACTACACCAATTCCGGCTTGTCGACAGATTCTGCCGCGTTGAATGCCGGTGAGAACATTTTTACTGAAAACTCGACCGCATGGGTGGCGGCCTACACGCTTCCACTGCCCAAAGGTTTCGTTAACGACTTCCGCTTTGGCAAGCTGGACGCTACATCGATCCAGGGAGACAGCCCGGCATCGTCGACAGACATTTCGGCTCTGGGCCTGAACGGCATCTTCACGAATTTGCCCTCCTATGCCGCCGGGTACCCGAATATCGGCACCAGCATGAACGGAGCCGTCTCCTCGGGCAGCCCCGGAAACGATCCGACTACCAGCGACATTCCGGTGTGGGAGTTCACTGACTCGGTGAGCAAACAGCACGGGGCGCACTCCTTCAGCTTTGGATTCGACTACCGCTCATGGGTGCAGAATCGCAATCTGGCCACCAACTTCCTCGGCTCCTACGGTTACTCCAGCAACCTGATCAACCAGAATGGGAACGGCGGAACGCTGGGTTGCCCGGTGGGCAATGCCTACTGCGGAACCGGTAATGCCTGGGCAGACTACCTGCTGGGCTATTACAACAGCGCCAGCACCTTCCAGCCGGGCCCCCTCACCAATTTGAATGCGCCCCCAGGACACCTTAACCAGTATGTCTTCAAATACGCGGGGCTTTATTTCCAGGACGACTGGAAGGCAACGTCCAAGCTTACCATCAACGCCGGCCTGCGCTGGGACTTTCGCAATGTTCCTTACGCTGAAGACAACCAGCTGTTCTGGCTCGATACGCAGAACACCCTGGGCGGCTTGTGCTTCGCCTACAAACCCCTACTCACCGATGGCATCGCGCCCGCGGGGAACGGTTTCTATCGTTATTGCGGCCAAAAGCCGGCCGATCCGTCCTATCTGCACTTTGGGCCGCGCCTAGGCTTTGCCTATCGTCCCTTCAACAAAACAGTGTTCCGCGGCGGATACGGCATCTTCTTTGACTCGTTTGAGACGCGCGAGATGGACAACTCCGGCGACCAATACCCATTCCTAATCCGCACCGGCCTGACTCCCTATGTGGGTACCGGGCAGACAGCGAAGACCACCGATCAGTTGTTCCCGGCCTTTTCCACGATTACTCCGGTATCCGTAGCCAACAATGGCGGAGCGTTTACCGCGGTCATCGACTCGGAAGACCCAAAGAACCCTTACGTGGAGCAATGGGATCTCTCCATCGAGAGGGAGTTGGCCCGGAACACAACTCTCGAAGTGAACTACGTCGGCAACAAGGGAGTTCACCTTCTGGAAAGATTCAACGTCGACCAGGCGGGGGCGCTTCCGGCCGCAGATGTTGCGGCCTGCAATGCGAACCCAAAGGACACCACCCACAATTGCCCGTATGTAGACCGCTTGCCGCTGCCCAACTTCACCAGTTCCAATGGCTTCCTCGACAGCAAGTGGGAAGGCCACTCCCTCTACAACGCGGGCAATGTAAAACTGGAGCATCGGGCCAGCGATGGGGCGATTCTTCTGGTTTACACCTGGGCCAAGAGCCTGGACAACAAGTCGGCGGCGGCAGGTGTTGGTTCCACCAACAGCTATGCCGGACCGATGGACTCGGCCGATCCTCAGCTTGACTACGGGCGGTCGGACTTCGACGTAGGCCAGCGCTTCGTGGCCAGCTATGCCTATATGCTGCCCGTCGGACGCGGCAAGAAGGTTGCCGGAGATATCAATCGGGCTGCGGACGCTGCCATCGGCGGCTGGGAGCTGACCGGTATCGCCGCCTTCCAGCAGGGTTTCCCCTTCTCGGTCGAAGCCAACGATGTGGATGGCCTGCTAATGACCCCGGTACAGCGCGCCGCCATTAACGGCAATCCGACTTCCGGCTTCACCAAGGGCATCAACGAGTGGTTCAACACGTCCGCCTTCTCTCAACCTCTGGCCGGCGTCTTCGGCGACAGCGGCCGCAACATCCTGCGCGAACCCGGACTCGACAATTGGAACCTGGGCTTGGTCAAGTACATCAACCTCAGTGAGAGAGCCAAGTTCCAATTCCGTTGTGAAACCTTCAACACCTTCAACCACACGCAGTGGGGCATCGACCCTGAAAATCCATCCATAGCATCGAGTGGACCGGGAACCAGTTCGGTTGTCACCAACGTCAACAACGGCAACTTCGGAAAGATCCAGTGGGCACGAACGCCGCGCGAGATACAGCTTGGCGCCAAGATCACCTTCTGAAGCACGATTGGCCATCACGATGTAACAACCGATCCGCCAAGTTTGCGAGAGCTTGGCGGATCGCTGCTTCTACCACTATCATTGGTCCGCAATGACGAACATTCCTATCGCATGCCTGGCGCTGGCAACCCTTGCAGCATGGCAGGTGGCCAACACGGCAGCGGCACAGACAGCAGCAGCAGCGGATTCAGATTTTGCTCAGCAATACCGCGCCGGACAAGCCGCCATGGCTCAGGGCAGATACGACGAGGCTCGCGCAGACTTTGAGCAACTCGAGAAAGCGGATGCAAGCATCGCCGAAGTTCACGCCGCTTTGGGCATCCTCAATTACAAGCTCAGCAACTACGATCGAGCCATCGAGGAGATCCGCTCTGCACGTAAACTCAAGCCCGCACTCCCTGGCCTCGATGCGCTGCTTGCGCTTTCGCTTGCCGAAGCAGGCAAGAGTCGCGAGGCGCTGCCCGGACTGGCGCAGGCTTTTCGCTCTGCTTCGGACCCTGCCGTGAAGCGGCAGGCGGGTTTGGAACTTACCCGAGTCTATGAGCACCTTGAAATGGATCGAAAAGCAGTTGAGGTTGCGCTCGAACTGCGGGATCGCTACAAGGACGATCCTGAAGTCCTTTACGAAGCGGGAAATATTCTCGGAAACTCGGCGTACCTCACCATGCAGCAGTTGTTTCACAACCCGGGTTCCGAAGCTTCCATCTGGGCGCAGTTGGCGGAAGCGGAAGCGTACGAGAGCCAGGGCCAGGCGGCCTCCGCGATCCAGAGCTATCGACGGGTGCTCGAACTAGACCCTCACCGAGCAAATATTCATTACCGAATTGGGCGAACCTATCTTCGTCAGTGGGAGTCCACGCATGCCGCCACTGACCGGGCTGCCGCGATCGATGAACTTTCAAAGGAGATCGACTCCGACCCGCAAAGCGCCAATGCCGCATACGAGTTGGCTGGATTGCGCTGGAAAGACGGCAACAATGCCGAAGCCCAACGGCTCTATGAGCTGGCAATCGAACACTATCCTGACTTTGAAGAAGCTCAGGTGGGCCTGGCTGGAGTCCTTCTCGACGAGCAACAGGCATCGCAGGCAGTGCAACACCTGGAGAAAGCCGTCACTCTTCGTCCCGGCGATGAAGTGGCATGGTACCGGCTGGCGCGTGGTGAGCGGCTATTGGGCGACGTTCAAGCTCAGAGGCAGGCCGTCGAAACATTTCAGAAGCTGCACGCTCATACCGTCGCATTCCAAAACAGCGACCTTCGCGCGCAATCACCAGACGCCGTATCGCCGCAGCAGTTAGGCTCTGAGTCCCAGGCCCAATGATCCTTCATATGCAGAACCATGTCACCCGAACCCAGCGAGGAGCAACTTCGATGAAGATTCGCGGAATTGATTTGGCCCTTTTTGCGGCGCTGTTTGCCGCGGCAATCCCTGCAGGAACAGCCCAGCAAGCGGCCCCCGCAAGCGCCGCCGCGCCCGTTAGTCTCGAAAGCGGATTCGCCAATCCGCCTCAGAGTGCGAGGCCCCGCGTCTGGTGGCACTGGATGAACGGCAATATCAGCGAAGAGGGCATCAAGCTCGACCTCGAGTGGATGCACCGCGTCGGCATCGCCGGATTTCATAACTTCGATGCCGCTCTTTCCACGCCGCAGGTCGTCCACAAGCGTCTTGCCTACATGACCCCTGAATGGAAGCATGCGTTCAAGTACGCCACAACCCTGGCTGAGCAGTTGGGCATGGAAGAGGCCATCGCTGGTTCTCCCGGCTGGAGCGAGTCAGGCGGTCCCTGGGTCCCGCCCTCGCAGGGCATGAAGAAGTATGTGTGGAGCGAGACTTTTGTTGAGGGAGGAAAACCATTCACGGGCAAGCTGGCCGCGCCACCGTCCAGTACGGGCGCCTTTCAAAACATGAGTATTCACGATGAAATGGGAGCGGCCAACGGCGCAAAACAAACTCCCACTTTCTACGCGGACTCGGTCGTCATCGCCTATCGCCCGGCGGCCAGCGACGTTACAACGGATGCGTTGCACCCCAAAATCACCGCAAGCGCCGGCTCGCCCGACTTCGCATTGCTGAGCGACGGCGATCTTGTCAACACTGCCAAATTGCCCATACCTGCCGAGGGCGCGAGTGCATGGATTCAGTACGCATTCGATGCCCCGCAGACCATTCGCGCCGTCACATTCGTTACCAAAGAGCCAGGTAACATCGAGGCGATCCTTGCCGGCATCGGATCGCCTGAGAAGACGCTTGAAGCCAGCGACGACGGCCAGAACTTCAGAGAGGTAGTCGAGCTTTCAGGCGGCAGCGCGCCCGAACATACGATTTCATTTCCAGCCGTGACGGCGCGATATTTTCGCGTTGCATTCAAACGCACACCTCCGCCGCCCATTCCCTTCTGGGCGCAAGGGATCGATCCCGCCTCGATCGGGATCAAAAGCGTTTCCCCGCCAGCCGATTACGAGATCGCTGAACTGGTGCTCCATCCCGGAGCGCGCGTAAATCACTTTGAAGAGAAGGCCGCCTTCACCACCGAGCCCGATCTCTACAGCTTCGCCACCCCCGACGTGTCGCCGGCAGACTCCATTGCCAAATCCGATGTCATCGATCTGACTGCCAAGGTGCATCCTGATGGCACCCTTGACTGGACTCCGCCCGCAGGCAACTGGGTGGTGCTGCGCTTTGGCTATTCGCTGCTTGGCATCACCAACCATCCGGCCACTGCCGAAGCCACCGGTCTCGAGGTCGACAAGCTCGATCGCCGCTACGTGAAGCAATATATGGAAAAATATCTCGACAGCTACAAGGAAACCGTCGGGCCCGATCTGATCGGCGCGCGCGGCATTCATTACGTGGTGAACGATAGCTGGGAGGCCGGCTCGCAAAATTGGACCGACAACATGATCGCTCAATTCCGCAAGCTGCGCGGTTATGATCCGCTGCCGTGGATGCCCGTCCTTACCGGCCGCGTGGTGGAATCAGCCGAAGCCAGCGACCGTTTCCTGTGGGATTTCCGCAAGACCATCGCCGACCTGATCGCAAACGAGCATTACGGCCAACTGGAAGCAACGCTGCATGAATGGCACATGGCCCACTACGGCGAATCCCATGAGTCGGGCCGCGCCTTTGTCGCCGACGGCATGGAGGTGAAAAAATTCAACGAGATTCCCATGAGCGCCATGTGGACCCAGTCACCGGGAGTCAACAAGGAGCAGTATGGGTATAACGCCGACGACCGCGAATCGGCTTCCGTCGCGCACATCTACGGACAGAACCTGGCCGCCGCGGAATCCATGACCGCTGCCGCTGCCCCTTGGGCATGGTCGCCGGCAACGCTCAAGCCGACCGCGGACCAGGAATTGCTCAACGGCATCAACCGCATCGTGATTCATGAATCCGCCCACCAGCCCCTGGTGGGCAAAGCTCCCGGCCTCACCCTCGGACCTTTCGGGCAATGGTTCAATCGCAATGAAACCTGGGCAGAAGAGGCGCGCGCGTGGATCGATTACCTGGCGCGCTGCAGCTACCTCCTGCAGCAGGGCAGGTTTGGCGCGGATATCGTTTATTTCTACGGCGAAGACTCCAATCTCACAGCGATCTTTGCCAATAAATCGCCCGATGTGCCCGCCGGCTACGGCTTCGATTACATCAACGCCGACGCACTCATTCACGAGCTCAGCGTCGTCGATGGCCGTATTCACACGCCCGGCGGAATGAACTACCGCGTTCTGGCACTCGATCCATACAGCAGCCACATGTCGCTGCCTGTGCTCAGGGCAATTCACCGGTTGGTCACAGCCGGCGCAATCGTCTCCGGAGCAAAACCCGCCAACGACCCAAGCCTCTCAGACAATTCAGCAGAGTTTGCCAGGCTCAACAACGATTTGTTCGGGGATGGAGCCGGAGTTCATGTAGTAGGGAAAGGCAAGGTCTATGCGGGCCAGAGCCTTGATGAAACGCTTGCGGCAATGAATCTGGAGCGCGACTTCGACTTTACAAGGCCTGAGTCGGACACGCGCCTTGAGTTCGTTCATCGCAAGCTCACTTCCGGCGACGTTTACTTTGTCGACAATCGCAACCCGCGCGCAGAGCAGGTGGAGGCAACCTTCCGAGTCACGGGCTATGCACCTGAGCTGTGGCACCCCGACACGGGAAAGACCGAGCCGGCCTCGTTTACCGTCAGCGGCGGTCGCACCACGGTGCCTTTGAATCTCGAATCATGGGGGACAGTCTTCGTCGTCTTCCGCAAAGCGACCACGGAGAAGTCGCACACGCTACCCGCAATCACTGAGGCCCAGCTCGCCACGCTCGATGGACCATGGAAGGTAGCGTTCCCGCCGGATCGCGGAGCGCCACCCGCAATCACTCTCGACAGCCTGGCGTCATGGAGCACGAACTCAAACCCCGGCGTAAAGTACTTTTCAGGCACGGGAACCTACACCAAAACCATTGATGCCCCGGCCGATTGGTTCGCGAAGGGCGCGCACGTGTGGATCGATCTGGGTGAGGTAAAGAATCTTGCCCAGGTTGCAGTCAATGGCAAGCCGCTCGGCATCGTGTGGCACTCGCCTTATCGCGTAGACGCGACCTCCGCGCTGAAGCCCGGCTCAAACGAACTGACAGTCAAAGTAACCGACGCCTGGGTCAACCGGCTAATCGGCGATCAACAGCCCGATGCAACGGTCAAGTACACCTTCACCACCGTGAAGCCGTACAAGGCAGGTTCGCCCCTGCAGGAGTCCGGACTGCTGGGCCCGGTAACCGTATTGCGCTCTGAAGCAGCTTCAGCGACGCAATAAGTCGTTTGCGTTAGCTTGGTGAAATGAAGCTGAAACGCTGGGAGCTGCTCAACTGCCGGTCTTATGCCGCAGATGCTCCCAGCCCAAACTTCCTGAAGAAGTACGCGGGCGTGCAGCTCCACGCATGACAGAAGCTGTTGATGTGGACATCGCCGTACGGCGAGGCCAGCGAATCGTTGGGATCGTAAACCTCCCAGAAAGTGTCGGCTCCCCGGCGAACCATTCCGCCCCAGTAAGATGCAATCAATGCATCAGCCTCCTCTCTCAATCCGCATGAAACCATCGCCTCCACTACATAGTGGTAGAGGTAGGGCGTAGAGGGAGCAAGAATGTCCTTGTGAGCCAAAGCTCTTCTCATCAGGGCTGCGCTTTGGGCGACTGGAAGAGCCCCGCCCAGCGTGAGCCACGCCTGGCTCGCCCAGGAAACCTGTCGATCGGGGCCGCTGACAAAAAGCTGCAGTTCGCGATCGAAGAAATGCTCGAGGCTCGCTTCGGCCAAGTGCCGGGCCAGTCCTCCGAACCGCCGCTCATTTGCCGAGTCCCCCAGGCGGCCGGCGAGAAACTCCGCGTTCCTTAATGCAAAAAGAATGACGCCTTGCATGGAAGCATCCCGGTGGAGCTTTTCATTCCAGTCGATGAATATCCAGATCGATTGAGGATCCACAAAGGCGCCGTTGGCCCCTATGTACGTCTGGGCCAGTTCGATCTGACGTACAACCGTCGGCCAAAGGTTCTTGCAGGTTTGAGTGTCCCCGGTATGATCGAAATATTCGCGAAGCAGCGCGGCGAAGATGCAGGCATAATCAAGAATCGTGTCACCGGAGCGCCTCGGGGACGGCTTCTCAAAGACACATGCCCGCACCATGCCATTTTCTTCGGGAAATGCGGCCAGCAGGTACAGGCAGCGCTTCACCAGTCTGAAGTTTTTAAACGTGGCATAGTTGGCGAGAGCCTGAAGTCGAAGGTCACCCATCCATAAGCGCTGATCGCGTCTGGGCCCATCTTCGAAGACCGTCTGCATGCAATTCTGTAACGTCGCCAGCGCGGCACGATCGATTTCCCGCGCGAGAGGCGAACAATTCGAGGGCAGCGCAGGAGGGTTGCCTTCAGCGGAACTGACGCTGCTGACCTCAAGCCTTGAAAATTTCGCTGCAAATTTAGGTGAGGTTGATAAGACGTCGAGGCGAACGTATCGGAACGCATGCCTGCGCGGAACGGTGAACGAGCATGGAAGAGGATCGAGATTGAAGACTTCGTCAGGTAGCCAGGACGCGGCGAGTTGGCCTTTGTAGGGATGAAAATCTTCAGCCACATCACCCGGCACTTCGCCAAACGTAAACCGGACGCGCGCAGGCGAGTCAATGTTGATGCCGATCCCCTCGGCGTAGAGACTGAAGTAGCCGGTCATATGCCTGCCGAAGTCGAGGTATACCGTTTCGCCGCTCTTGAAGAGTCTTCTGTCGATCGAATCAGCCTCTTCAACCGGTTCCATGCGCCAGCGCAGATATTCGTTCTCATCGCGAATGGGTTTCACTGTTCGAGGGTCGGCAACTCGTGTCGCCGTAAGTGTTGGAATCTCCGTCGCGGCATTGGCGATGAACTCGGCAGCCTGGTCAACTGTCCCCTGTTGTGCCGGGGTGCTTGGATTGTCAGGATTCTTATCCGCATCAAGTCCCGCAGCATTTGCAGCCAGAGTCGAGTCCACCAAAAATCCAAGTGCTGACCCAAGTACAACCCTTCTCGTGAGTTCCATCTCAATTGCTCCCGAAACGCCGGCCTTGTCGCGCCTGATCCCCTGCATCCCTGACCGCGGCATCCCCATTTGACATTTGATCCAGTGTGGAGAAACACTAGAGCCTCGATTGAAGTCCGTCCAGTACCTTACGGTGAGGGGACGTTAAGAGCCAACGAAAGGAATTAGGCGGCTGATAACAAGATAGATAAGTCGCTGTGGGATAGCGTCCCTAGGTACGTTAAGAGCAGTGAAACCGGATGCTCGCTTTATGGAAGAAACCCGGACGCTCTACTGATCCAGGTGGCGCGCTTCAGTCGAGCCTGTTTAGGGCTGCGCTGGGCGAATCGAACAAGGTGCTGAGATCATGGCGGTAACTCAGATGGACGTCAGTCAGATTAGCGAAGCGGAAAAAAAGGAGATTCTTCGCCAAGCCGAGCGGCTGATCGCGAGCCGGCACTTTAGTGGCAGCAAACGCTATCCTGCATTCCTCCGATTCGTGGTG
>Ga0182013_10001872_pt1 | contig 28157 bp, 22 predicted proteins | sample 612S2MmetaG_FD_120487 | JGI IMG/M metagenome (GOLD analysis project Ga0182013, IMG submission 120487) | Permafrost microbial communities from Stordalen Mire, Sweden - 612S2M metaG | ecosystem: Environmental > Terrestrial > Soil > Wetlands > Permafrost | place: Sweden: Stordalen | collected...
CGTAATCGCCGGCGGCGCCGCCCGACCAGGTAACCGTGAGGTCATGCGAAACGGAGACGCTCTTGGTGGTGGCTTCGTTGGTCCACGTCAGCGGCTGGGGGTAGGTCACGGACGCGGTAATGGGGCCAATGTCCGTTCCGCCGCCGCCGTTATTGAAGGTATAGCTTCCGGGAGTGAGGAACGGCGTGGCGCCAAGGGCCGACAATTGGGCTAGATACGTCCCGGTTTTTGCCTGGGGCAGTGTCTTGGTTCCATTGGGCCCGGTGACGGTCACCGGGGAGCCGGCATTCAGACCGGGAATCGAAAACGGGTCCAGGACAACGATTCCGTTGCCGCTAGGCACGTCATAGACCGTGCAGCTTCCCACCGATGGCCCGCCCGGCAGACCGTGGGAGCCGATCAGGTCGAGGTAGCTCCATTGTTCGAAAATCGCGCTGGCATTGTTGCCGGCGATGTTATCCATGTCGAGGCGCGCCACGTTGATGGTCCCGCCATTTTGAAGTTTGGCCAGGCTCGCAGCCGACAGCCCGGCGCCGCCGTCCGAGCAGTAGGTCTGGCCGGGCGCCGTGATCGGAATAGTGGTGAAGTTACTGACCACGCCGTTCACCTGCGCAACCACGGAAACGTAGCATCCGTTCAGGCCGTTGGGAACCGTGAAGTTGATCTGGTCGAGACCGGGAGAGCTTCCCCGGCCGCCGTAGAGGACCGTCGCCGATTGTCCTCCCACAAAGAGTTGCACGCCCGTGCCGAGGTCGACCGGAACGGGCGGCTCGGTTTCATCGCCCGTGACGGGTCCCAGGCCCGTTCCCCAAAGGACCAAAATGTCGCCGGGATGGGCGGCATTGGTGGGCACTTGAACCTGATAGCTGACGTTGGTGACGATGCCCGGGCCGCTGCCCTCTTCGTTTACCGCGAAAATGCCGAGGCTGTTCTTGACCACCGTGATCGGAATATTCCCCTGCGCTCCCTGATAAGTCAGCGAGAGGGTTCCGGCGCCCACGGGCGTGGATGATGGCAGAATCGCCGCCACCTGGGTGGCCACGGTATAGACCATGATGCAGGAATTGGTCACTCCACCCACGGTGACCTGGATGCTGGTCCCGCCCAAACCCTGGCTGGTGGGCAAGGGATAGCTGGTTACCTGCACCAGATTTGCGGGGCCGATCCCGGTACCGACGAGGGTGAAGATGGAACCCTCCGCGATGCCGCTATTGGGAAGTCCGGCTGGGACCCAACTAGCGGCGTTATAGACTCCGGTCAGCACGGGGGCCGCGGCCGCCAACATTGCGGACGCGAAGAGAATCGAGCCGGATTGCAAGATCTTGCGAAACCTGAGCATGACGATCGAACTCCTGGGTGGAGGATACGCGCGCGGGCCTCGTGGGAGAAGTTACGGCAGGTTGGTAACGTGACGTTACGTTGATTTTTCAGGGCTTGTCCCAGGAGTTTCTGCCCACTTTCGTGGACCGTGGCCCTTGCCCGTTCGTCCTCTTCTGTCGGAATATTCGGCCTGACGGGCGCTAATTGAATCCGATTTTGAATCCAACTTTTTGCGTTCGCAGGCCTTGGCGCTCGACCTGAATGGGAGGACCACGATTCTCGGAAACTCAGTGATTCGATGCCGAGCCTTATAATGGGTACGCGGAGACAGAGCGATGCCTGCCGAGTATGTTGAACAGCGCCACGGTGGCTATTACGTCAGAGGGACGCGGGTGTCCCTGGACTCGATTGTTTACTCATTTAAGGACGGCGAGTCTCCGGAAACGATTCGCCAGAACTTTCCCGCGCTTTCGCTTGAGCAGGTGTATGGCGCGATTGCATTCTACCTGGCCCATCAAGCCGATGTGGACGCCAATATCCGGGAGGGCGAGGAGGAACTGAAACATTCCGTTCCGCCGCTGAGCCAAAGCCGTCCGGATCTCTACGCCCGACTGCAAAAGGCTCGTGAGGAACTGGCCAAGCCGCGGTGAGCATTCGCTTCCAGGCTGACAACGATCTCAAGAGGATCATTGTCGACGCGACGTTGTGCCGCGAGCCCGCCATCGATTTCCAGACCGCGCTCACTGCCGGATTGGATGGTCTGGATGACGAATTGGTGTTAGGCCGCGCATCGGAGCAGGGCCGGATTCTCGTTAGCCACGACAAGCGCACGATGCCACTACGTTTGGCGGAGTTCGTCAGGCGAGGTGGCAGGAGCCCCGGTGTCTTGCCGGTCATCCCACAGCATGCACCAGTGCGGGGCGTTGCGGAGACTCCGATCCTCATTTGGGCGGACAATCGACCCGAGGAGTGGATGAACCTAGTCGCGAAGAATCCGTTCTGACGCTCCAAACGCGCCCAAGATGGCGGAAATCGCCCGCGTCAGGCGATCCTGATCGACGGATTGAGGCAGCGGAATCGAGAGCACCGGGCGATTGGTACGTGGATCGCGCGAGATCAGGCTCGAAAGGCCCTCCCCAGTGGGCGCGCTTTTTGCCATCGCGGCGAAGGATTCCAAGAACCGCACACCGGTCTCGATGAGCCCAGCGGCGGCCTGCTCGAACCCGGCCTGCGGGGATGCAGCTACCGGCGGCGCTGGCGCCGGCGCCGACTGAATGGGAACGGCTTTGGCCGGAACCTGGTCAACCAGAGGCTTCGGCCGGCCGGGCTGATCCGCGAAGATTTCCTTCACCGACTGGAGGATGCTCTTCTTGCCGAGCTCGGCGAAGCTGACCTCGCCGGTCGGCGAATCGAAAACTCCCGCGAACAGGGATTTCTTCAGTTGGAGCGTTTTCCAAACTCGCTCTTCAATGCTGTCCTTCGTCAGCAGATGCACCACGTGGACCGGATGGGCCTGGCCGAGGCGATGGACTCGTCCGATCCTCTGTTCGAGCCGGGCGGGATTCCATGGAGGCTCAAAATTGATGACCGCCGATGCTGCCTGGAGATTCAGGCCAACGCCTCCCGCATCCGTCGAAAGGAAAACACGGCACTCCGGATCGCGCCGGAATTTCTCTATGAGCGCGCCGCGATTCCGTGAGGGCACGCCACCGTGCAGCGACACAAATCCGATTCCCAGCTTCTTCAGTTCCTCTCCGGCCAAGTGCGTCATCCGTTCATATTCGCTGAACACCACCACCTTGCGGCCCTCTTCGATCGCCAACTCACGAACGATCTCGCGAAACTCGGCGAGCTTTGGCGAATGATTCGTCTGCTTGTCGAAGAGAAACGTGGAATTACAGAGCATCCGCATGTTTTGCAGGCAACACAGGACGCGCTTCTGGTCGATCTCCGAAAGCCAACCTTGGCGCTCCCACTTGCGCATCAAGGCTGCCAGGATGTCGCTCTGTTCATAGTATGGTTCCGCCTGCTGCGGAGTCAGCGGCACATGGAGGATCTGGTCGGTGCGTTTGGGCAGGTCCTTGAGAACCTCTTGCCGCGTGCGCCGCAGCAGGATGGGCGCCAGTTGATCGTGAATCCGGTCAAGGCCGTGGTATCCAATCAGGTGGCCTTGTTCGTCTTCCGTCCGGTGCTCGTCGAGGAAGCGGAATGCGGGACCGAGCCGGCGTCCGTCGATGAATTCCACAACCGAGAACAGCTCTTCCAGCTTGTTTTCGAGCGGGGTTCCGGTGAGCACGAAGGCATAGCGGCTTTTCAGTTGCTTGATGGTGCGCGCCGTGGCGGTGGTCCAGTTTCGGATGCGTTGCGCCTCGTCGAGGATGATCAGGTCGGGCGCGAGTTCGTGCATGTAGCGCACATCCTTCAGGACCAGTTCGTAGCTGGAAAGGTTGAAGAACTTCGGCGAGGCATATAGCTCCCGCCGCCGTGGCAGCAATCCGTCGATGACCTGCGCCGGAAGATCGGTGAATTTTTCGATTTCCGTTTTCCACTGGTACTTTACCGAAGCCGGAGCCACCACAAGCACTCTTTGAATGCCGCGGCGGCGCCGGAGCATTTCCGCGGCGGCCAGGGCTTGAACAGTCTTGCCCAAACCCATATCGTCGGCCAGAACTACGCGGCCCCGGCACGCCGCGAAGATTGCGCCGCGTTCCTGGTAGGGCAGGAGTTTTGTCTTGAGGATGCCGGCTAATGGGTCTCGCCCGCGGCGCAACTTTGCAAGAAGTTGGCGTTCCAGGTCGAGTCCCTCAGCCAGCTCATTCTCGCGGTCGAGGTATTCCAGCACGTCGCTGTAGATGACCGCCTCCAGGTCGGCTTGACGGAAGACCTCGATCACATGGTGGAAACTCCGGAAATGTTCCCGCCGCAGCAAGCCAGCTGCGTCAAAGTAATCCTCGGCCAGTTTCAGCAGCGTGGGTGAGGGAGCGGCCGGTAGGCGCAACCGGATATCGATGCCTTCGCCGTACTGCAAAGAAATGGAGGCGCGCGTGCGCGCATATGCTTTGCTTTCGAACCTCCGCCCATACCGCTTGCGAAGCCGTAAAAGAAGGGCCTCGATGTGCTTGCAGGTTCCCAGGGTGTTAACGGCGAAATCCGGGCACGAGCAGTAGTTCTCGAACAGCCCTGGCCCGCGCATGGCAACGCGGTAAGTTTTCCCGCTGGCAGACTTCACGCGATAGTCGCCGTAGGGCTCTCCGGCGGGCCTTCCCAGAATCTCCGCGATGGCGGCGCCCGCTCTTTCCCGCCGTTCGGCAATCTGCTGCTCGACTAACATAACGTGCCAGAATAGCAGAGCGCGGGTTACCAACCTTCCCCACTTTGCTAAACTAGGCTTTAGTCCCCACCACAAGCTCATGAAATTTGGCGTCATTGTTTTTCCTGGAAGCAATTGCGACCACGACGCGTTCTACGCCGTCGGCCATAATCTCGGGCAAAAAGCGGAATTCATCTGGCACGATTCGCACACGCTGGGTGACGTGGATGCCGTGATTTTGCCCGGCGGATTCGCTTATGGCGACTATTTGCGGTGCGGCGCCATCGCCAAGTTCTCGCCGGTGATGGCCGCGGTGCGGCAGTTTGCCGCTGGAGGCGGATTGGTGATGGGAATCTGCAACGGTTTCCAGATCCTGGTGGAAGCGGGCCTGCTTCCCGGCGCGCTAATCCGCAATCGCGGCCTGAAATTCATCTGCCGCGAAGTCCGCCTGCAAACCGAGACCACCAACTCGCCATTCACCAACGTTCTGCATAAGGGCCAGGTGCTGCGCGTACCGATCGCGCATGGCGAGGGGTGCTATTTCGCCGACCGGAAGACGCTGGACGAACTGGAGGCCGAAGACCGCGTGCTTTTCCGTTATTTGGGAAATCCCAACGGCTCGCTCCACGATATCGCCGGCATCCTGAATCGCGAGCGCAACGTGATGGGCATGATGCCCCATCCCGAGCGGGCGAGCGACCCGCTGATGGGGTCGGCCGACGGTCTGACGGTCTTCCAGTCCGTGCTGCAGGAGGTGGTAAAGGCATGACCACCCTCACACCGGAACTGATCGCCCAACACCAGCTCACACCTTCCGAATATTCCAAGATCGTCGATATCCTGGGGCGCGAGCCGAACTATACGGAACTGGGCATCTTCAGCGTGATGTGGAGCGAGCACTGTTCCTACAAAAGCTCACGCCTGCACCTGAAGAAGCTGCCCACGCGCGGGCGTTTGGTGGTGCAGGGGCCGGGCGAGAACGCCGGCATCATCGATATCGGCGGTGGATACGTGATCGCCTTCAAGATCGAATCGCACAACCACCCCAGCTTCATCGAGCCGTTTCAAGGCGCGGCCACCGGGGTGGGCGGCATCCTGCGCGACATTTTCACCATGGGGGCGCGGCCCATCGCGGTGCTCGATTCGCTGCGTTTTGGACGGCTGGACGATAGCGTCACCGGCGGGCGCAATCGCCGCATTCTCGGCGGGGTGGTGAGCGGCATCGCGCATTACGGCAACTGCTTCGGCGTGCCGACCATCGGCGGCGAGACGATTTTCGAGCCCTGCTACGACGGCAACAATCTAGTGAACGTGTTCGCGCTGGGCGTCTGCAAGAAGGAAGAGATCTTTTACGCGAAGGCCGCGGGCATCGGCAATCCGGTGATCTACGTGGGAGCGCGCACGGGGCGCGACGGCATCCACGGCGCGTCGATGGCGAGCGCCGAGTTTACCGAGGAATCCAAGCAGAAGCGGCCCAATGTGCAGGTGGGCGATCCGTTCATGGAAAAGCTGCTGCTGGAAGCCTGCATCGAGGCCATGCACACGGGCGCGGTGGTGGGAATTCAGGATATGGGCGCGGCCGGGCTCACCTGCTCGACGTGCGAAATGGGCAGCCGCGGCGAAGTGGGCGTGGAGATTGAGTTGGACCGCGTGCCGCAACGCGAAACCGGAATGACGCCGTACGAGATCATGCTGTCCGAGTCGCAGGAACGCATGCTGCTGGTAGCCGATAAAGGGCGCGAAGAGGAAGTTTTCCAGGTATTCCGCAAGTGGGGGCTGGAGGCGGTGGAGATCGGCACGGTCACCGGCGATGGCAAGCTGCGCGTGCGCCATCACGGCGAGGTGGTCGCCGAAATTCCCAATCGCGAACTGGCCGATGAAGCGCCGCTGTACAGCCGGCCATATACCGTGCCGCCGCGCGGCGGCTTAATTCCCGATTATCCGTCGACGAAACTGCAGCGCACGCTGCCGGCGATGCTGGCCGCTCCCGATATCTGCTCGAAGCGATGGATCTGGGAGCAGTACGACCACCAGGTGCGCACGAATACGGTTGCCGGGCCGGAACGCTGCGATGCCGCCATCCTGCGAATTAAGGAAACCGGCACGTCGATCGCGATGTCGCTCGACGGCAACGGCCGCTATTGTTTCCTTTCGCCGCGCGAGGGGGCGAAACTGGCGGTGGCGGAGTGCTGCCGCAATCTCTCCACGGTGGGCGCGCGTCCCGTGGCGGCCACGAATTGCCTGAACTTCGGCAATCCCGAACGGCCGGAGATTATGGCGCAGCTGGTGGCGGCGATCGAAGGAATCGCGGAAGCGTGCAGCTTCTTCGACACGCCGATCACCGGCGGCAATGTCAGCCTGTATAACGAAACTTTGGGCGAGGGCATTTATCCGACGCCCGTGCTCGGCATCGTCGGGACGCTGAAGACGGGGGAACCGGTGACCATCCCGTTCAAGAACGCGGGCCGCAAAGTGATGCTGCTGGGCGGCATCGGCGATTGCGACGACACGCGTTTCGGCAGCACGCAATACGCCAAGGAATTCATCAAGGAGCTCTGGGGATTGCCGCCGGCGCTCGATATGGAGTACGAACAGCGCGTGCAGTTCGCTATTCGCAAGATGATCGCCGAGGGGCTGGTGGAATCGGCGCACGATTTGAGCGATGGCGGGCTGGCGGTGGCGTTGGCGGAGTGCTCCTTCGGGCCGAACGCCATCGGGGCGCAGATCGAACTCGATTCCGACCTGCGGCCGGAGATGCTGGCCTATCACGAAGGGCCGTCGCGAATTCTGATTTCCACCGAGTTTCCGAACAAAGTGGCGGCCATTGCGGAGAAGTACGAGATTGAAGCTCCCATCGTGGGGGTTACAATCGAGAAGGGGCTCGAAATCCGGCAGCGGACTATCACGCTGGGAGCCTGGGAAATCGCAGCGTTGAAGACAAGCTACATGCAGGCCTTCGAATCCTATGTACGATAAATTCCACGACGAATGCGGAGTTGTGGCCATCTACGGCCACCCGGAAGCATCCAACCTGGCTTACCTGGGATTGTACGCGCAGCAGCATCGCGGGCAGGAAAGCGCGGGCATCTGCACGTACGGCGGCGGCGAGATTCACGGCCATAAGTCGATGGGACACGTGGCCGATATTTTCACCAAGCCAGTGCTGGCGAGCTTGCCCGGCGAACTGGCCATCGGTCACACGCGCTACTCCACGGCCGGCGATACGGTGCTGCTCAATGCGCAGCCGTTTTCGGTGGTCTGCAATAAGGGCCGCGTGGCGGTGGCGCACAACGGCAACATCACCAACGCCGGCGAATTGCGGGCCGAACTGGGGCGGCAGGGGGCGATTTTCCAGGCATCGAGCGATACCGAGGTAATTCTCCACCTGGTGGCGCATTCTTCCGAGCGCACACTCACGGCGGCTCTGCGCGACGCGCTGCTGCAACTGGAAGGCGCGTTTTCGCTGGTGTTCCTGGCGCAGGATCGCATTATTGTGGCGCGCGATCCGCATGGATTCCGGCCGCTCGCGGTGGGCGAAATGGATTTTTCGGGCGGGCGCAAATGCTACGTGTTCGCGTCGGAAACTTGCGCGTTCGACCTGATCGGCGCGGTGTACCTGCACGATGTGAAACCGGGCGAAATGGTGAGTGTGGGGCCGGAAGGCATTACGCGCGAGTTTTGGGCGCCCAAAAAGCCGCTCTCGCAATGCGTTTTCGAGCACGTCTATTTTGCGCGGCCCGACTCGCTGGTTTTCGGGCGGCCGGTGGAGGAATCGCGCGAGAATCTGGGCATGCTGCTGGCGCGCGAATGTCCTGCCGACGCGGATCTGGTGGTACCGGTGCCGGATTCCGGCGTACCGGCGGCCATCGGATACTCCGCCGAGAGCGGACTGCCGTACCGCCAGGCGCTGATTCGCAATCACTACGTGGGGCGCACGTTTATCGAGCCTTCGCAGGCCATCCGCGATTTCGGTGTGAAGCTGAAACTCAATCCGGTGCCGTTTCTGCTGCAAGGCAAGCGCGTGGTGCTGGTGGACGATTCCATCGTGCGCGGCACCACCAGCCGGAAAATCGTGCGCATGGTGCGGCAGGCCGGCGCGCGCGAAGTTCACCTCCGCATCTCCTGCCCGCCGACCGTTTCGCCGTGCTTTTACGGAGTGGACACACCCACCAGCGGCGAACTGATCGCTTCCAACCACACAGTGGAAGAGATCCGGCGGTTCGTGGAAGCCGACTCTTTGGGATATCTATCCCTGCCTTCACTGCGCAAGGCGGTGGGCGACGAACAGAACCACGACTACTGCTACGCCTGCTACACCGGCGACTATCCGACGGAACTGGTCAATATCGAGGAGTTGATCAGCGCCCGGCAGAAGCGCCATTGAGACCGTGAACCTCTCACTCGACGGCAACAGTCTCACCATCGCCGACACCTGCTCGATCGCCCGTGCCCGCACTGCGGAAGTGAGACTCACACCGGCGGCATACGACCACATGAACGCCTCGCGCGCCCTGGTGGAACGGCTGGCGGTGGGCGACGCGCCGATCTACGCCGTGAATACCGGGGTGGGACTGCTGGCGGACGTGCGAATCCCGGCCGGCGATCTCGAACTCCTGCAGCGTAACGTGATCCGCTCGCATTGCGCCGGTGTGGGCGATCCGCTGACTCGTGAAGTGGTGCGGGCGATGATGCTGATTCGCGCTAACGTGCTGGCGAAGGGCTTTTCGGGAATCCGGCCGCTGGTGGCGGAACGCATCTGTGCGCTGATCGATCGCGGAGTCACCCCCGTTGTTCCCTCGCAAGGGAGCGTGGGCGCATCGGGAGACCTGGCGCCGCTGGCCCATATGGCGATGGTGCTGATCGGCGAAGGCGAGGCCGAATTCGAAGGGGCAGTCATGCCCGGCGCCGATGCCCTGCGGCGCGCCGGCATCGAGCCGCTGACGCTGGCGGCCAAGGAAGGCATCAGCCTGATCAACGGCACGCAGGCGATGCTGGCGATCGGCTGCCTGGAAGTGGATGCCTCGCAGGTGCTGACCGAAACGGCCGACGTGATCTGCGCCATGACGCTCGACGCGCTGCGCGGTACGCCGCGGGCTTTCGACGAACGGATTCACGCCGCGCGCCCGCACGCCGGCCAGATGGAAAGCGCGGCGCGCTTGCGCGGTTTACTGGAGGGAAGCGAAATCCGCCAATCGCATATCGCTTGCCGGCGCGTGCAGGACGCGTATTCGCTGCGCTGCGCGCCGCAGGTGCATGGAGCAGTGCGCGACACGGTGGCGACGGCTGCCGCGGTGTTCGCGATCGAGCTGAACTCGGCGACCGACAATCCGCTGGTATTCGACGGCGAGATTCTGTCGGGCGGCAATTTTCATGGCGAGCCGCTGGCGTTTCAGCTCGATTTTCTGGCAGTGGCGCTGTGCGCTCTCTCGGGGCTCTCGGAAAGGCGCGTGGACCGGCTTGTCAATCCCGCGCTCAACGAGCAATTGCCTCCGTTCCTGGCGGGAAACCCGGGGCTGGAATCGGGGCTGATGATGGCGCAGGTATCGGCCGCGAGCCTGGTGGCGGAGAATCGCGTGCTGGCGTACCCCGCGTCCACCGGTTCCATCACCACCAGCGGCAATAAAGAGGATTTCGTCAGCATGGGGATGACCTCGGCGGTCAAACTGCAGCGCGTGGTGAGAAATACGCGGGCGGTGATGGCGATCGAGACTCTGACTGCGGAGCGGGCTTTGGATCTGCTGGCGCCACTGAAATCGAGCCCCAAGATTGAAGAGATGCGGGAGCGCATTCGACGGGTCTCGGCGCCGCTAGAGGGCGATCGGCCGTACTATCGGGATATCGCCGCGCTGGAAGGGCTGATCGCGGACGGGGAACTGCGGGGCTGACCCCTGCTTCCGCAAAATCAATTTAGCCGCAGACGAACACCGATGAACACCGATAACCAAGCCCTGTCTTATCGGCGTTTATCGGTGTTCATCCGTGGCCAATCATGTCTTCGTCGATTTCCAGGCTTCACTCACGGGCCCGGACGTGGGCCAACCGTTCACGGAGGAGCGGCGTCAGTCCGGATTCTATGTCGGGCGTGATGAGCTTCTGTTCGTCCAGATCCTTGAGGTGCATCTCGTCCTTGATCCGAAAGCTGGTAAGCTTCATCTTCACCAGATCCGCTAGCGGAACAACCGGGATTCCTTGGAGCGTCCGGCCGGAGTGGAGAGCAGCGCCCTCGAATATCATGTGCACCGCGCGGCGGGCCGATGGCGCTCCCTTTTGCACGAGCATGTCAACGCCGGCTGCGTGCCGGTATTCCAACCCGAAGGGCTCGCCCGTTTCCGCGATTTTGGGCAGATCTTCGCGACGAACCAGGATGTCGATGTCTTTGGTCAGCCGCCCGGCATCTGCCTCCGCTTCTTCCACATAAAGATACGCCGCCAACCCGCCCACAACCCGGTATTCGATGCCGGCTGCGCCGAATGCTTTTTCCACCCGCGCGGCGAGATTGAAGAAATCCTGCAACCGTTCCTCGAAAAAAGCATTGACGAAGAGTGACACCGTGATCCTTTTCGGATTATCTCACTCGTGCAACCTACTGGAAGGCCTCGGCCAGCCGGGCCTGCATCTGGCTGGCGGAGGTTCCCGGAGGAAAAGCCAGGCATTCGGCCGTTACCGCAATAGGGACACGCACCACCTTTCCGGCGATCATGCAGGCGTACGGCATAGAGAGGTGCTCCGCAAATCTCTTGATGAGGTTGCCGTCGGCCGGTTTGGCCGCCGCGGGAACAATCGCCAGGAAATCCTGCTCGCTCCAGCGCCCGACCACGGCATCTTTCGGAACCGTATTGCGCAGGCGGCGGCCGAAGGTGTTCACTACCTCGTCGGCGATCGCGGGACCGAAACGGGCCCTCGCCTCCGCCAGCCCACTCATTTTGAGGACCAGGAAACATGCTCCTTCCGCCGGCGTCGCTCCCAGGTATTCGGCCAGGAAGCGGCGGTTGGACAACTTGCTGGCTTCATCGGTGGCAGCCGCGGCTTCCAAAGTGTCGATCCGGGTGTGGAGCAGGTGCATTTCGGTTTGGAGCTGGGAAACCACGAACTTATGCTGCTTGCGCATTTGTTCCAGGCTCTGCTCGATGGCATCGGCGGCAGCTCCCACCACCGCGCGTACCGGACCGCCTTCGGGGGAGTTCGCAACTACCCGAAGCCGCGCCAGGGCGTCACGCAGTTTCTCATGATGATCGGCATCGCATTGTGACAGCCCTTCCACCATTTCCCGCAGCGCCTGGGCCGTGGAACTGAGTTGATTGCGCAAGTCGCCCAAATACCGCGCCGCCCGATCGCGGTAGTCCCGCAGCAATCCTCGCAGGGTGGCGCGGCTTTCGGACAGCGCCTCGGGAGACTCGGCAGCAAGCTCGGCGGCGAGATTCGACAGGTATTGGCGGTGCGGACCTGTGATCGCAGGTTCGAGATCTACGGCATACTGGGCCATATTGCCGATGGCGGCGAGATAACACTCCAGTGCGGTTTGCCGCAGCTGATGGGTCTTTTCCAATTCCGTAAGATTCTGTTGAATCGAGATCATCGGACCCTGCTGATTCCACATATCGGCGGAATACGGAAATGGCTGTATGCCGAGGCCCTTACCTCGAGGCGCGCATTACGTCAGTAAACTTATAATGAAGGAAATGCATCGAATTGCCTTATTCGCCATTCTGGGAGCGGTGGCCTTTGCCCAGACGGAGGCTCCGCCCGCCGAAAAACCTCCGGCTGGACTGGAGCAGACCGTGTTTACCCGCGTCCACGAGTTCTACGCGCTGCTGGTGAAACACCAGTATCGCCAGGCGGAAGCCTATATTGCCGAAGACACCAAGGATTACTATTATGCGGGCTCAAAGCCGGATGTCCGCAGCTTCGAAGTGCAGAAAGTCGAATTCTCCGACGCCTTCACCCACGCCAAAGTATTCACACGGTGCACCGAACCGGTAGTGGTTGCGGGATTCCCTCCCGGCAATATGACGGTGAGCGTCCCGACGTTCTGGAGGCTCGTGGACGGCAACTGGTACCTTTACGAAGATCCGAACAAGATTGCGAATCCCAGCGGATTGCGCAGTAAGATTCAATCGTCGTTGGACGCGGCGGCCGCTAGCCCAGACGCGGCGCCGATAGCCAAGGAACTCCCCAAAGACCCCAGTTTTGCTCTCGGGAAGGTGCAGGTGGATAGGGAGCAGATCAAACTTTCCGCCGGCGGCACGGAGAAGATCACTATCGCCAACGGCTCTTCCGGCCCCATCAAGCTCGAATACGGATACCCGCTACCGGGGATCGAAGCGAAGCTGGATCGTAGCGAAGTCGGCCACGGCGAGAAGGCGGTTCTCACGCTGACCGCCGGCAAGGAGCCGGCCGGAGGCTTTTACTACCTGCGGATAATGCCCACGGGCGAAGCTATCCGCATTCATGTGCAGGTGCAGTAACTACACAGTTGGACAAGCTAAAGAGGGACTTGCAAGATTCGGCTGAATCGGGCGAAAGGCACCGCTCCCTCGCGGTCGCGGCTCAGTAAGGGCTGCTGCTTCAAGACGGGATTAATGAGCCGCGCGCGCAAGCAAGCGGTTTCCGGAGATTTTGCAAGTCCCTCTAAAGCATGTCCCACTACTTCTTTGGGTCCGATGGGGGCGGAGCCTGATCGTTCTTGGGGAACTCCACCTTGGTGCTCTTGTCGAGATTCTGCAGCCACTGGCTGGCTTTTTCCTGCTTCAGTTGGTCAAACAGGGCGTCCTTCACTTCGGCGAGGGGAGCGTAGGTCACCGCGTCGGCATGCACGATGTAGAACCCGCCGGGCTGCGGGATCGGATCGCTGACTTCGCCTTCCTTCAGTCCCATCACGGCGCCGCGTAAAACGTCGGGCACATTGTCGGTCATTTTCCAGACGCCGAGATCGCCGCCTTTGGCTTTGCTGGCCTCGTCGTCGGATTCCGTCTGTACGAGCTTGGCGAAATCGGCGCCGGCACGGAGTTGGGCCACCAATTTTTCGGCTTTGGCTTTGGCTTCCTGTTCGGTCAGCACTTTCTTGGGAATACGGCTGGCGTTCACGGTTGACGAGTTGCCATCCGCGGGAGAAGTCGGGGCGCCGAACGCCACTTTGAGGCCGCTCACTTTGATGCGCCGGAAGGGCTCTTTGTGGTCGCTGTAAAACTTCTCGATCTCTTCGGGCGTTACCGTGATGCCTGCGGTGGACTCCCGTACATAAAATCGCGCCAGGGCTTCCATCACGGCGAAATCGAGGCCTGATTTATATTTAGCCTGCTCCGCCATACTTTGACTCTTGGCAGCGGCCGCGGCCTTTTTGATCACGCCAAGCAGATGAAGAAACTTCTCGGGGTTCTGTTCTGCCGTCGGACGGTAAGTCTCCGACAGCAGAGGAACGAGGGCTTGGAACTCGCCCGCGGTCATCTTGGATCCATCTTCGAAGGTGGCGATCACGGCATCGGGCTTGTCGCCGGAAGCGGGCGGTGCGGACTGCGCCCAACCGAAGGACGCACAAAGAACGGCAATGGAAAATAGCGCTTTCATGACTTAGATCTGCTTGTCTTTCAGTGTACCGCAGGTCAGGAAACGATCCCCTTGCGAACGGCATACAGAGTGAGCTCCGGAATGCCGCGTAAGTTCAGCTTTTGCATCACTCTGGCGCGATGGGTCTCGACGGTGTGGACGCTCAGATTGAGCAGGCCGGCGATCTCTTTGCTCGATTTACCCTCGGCGACGAGTTGCAGGATTTCGCGCTCGCGCGGGGAGAGCAGTTCGTAGGAATCCTCGGCTCCGGTGCGCTGTAAAGTGCGCATGTAATCTTCGAGCAGCACCTTGCCCACCGCCGGGCTGAAAAACGACTTTCCTTCCGATGCCGCACGGATGGCGCGGCCCAGGTCGGCCTCGGCGGAATCCTTGAGGAGGTAGGCGCGGGCGCCGGCCTTCAACGCGCGCAGCACGTATCCTTCGTCGGAATGCATGCTGAGCATCACTACCTGGGTATCGGGCAGCTTTTCGCGAACCTGGCGGCAGGCTTCGATGCCGTTCAGCCCGGGCATGCCGACGTCCATCACCACGATATCGGGCTTCAGCGACTCGGCCAGCGCCACCGCCTGCCGTCCGTCGGACGCTTCTCCGACTACGGTGAATTCGGGCTCCCGGTCGATGACCAGACGGAGGCCGGCGCGGATCAAAGTATGATCGTCGGCCAGCAGCACGCGGGTTTGTCTCATATGGAATTCCCGGCGGTGACCGGAAGGGGAAGTTCGGCCTTCACGACGGTACCGCGGCCGGAGGCAGATTTCACTTCCAGCGAGCCGCCGAGGCGTTTGACGCGCTCTTCCATGCCTAGAATCCCCAGGCCGCGGGCGCGCTGCGGATCGAAGCCTTGTCCATCGTCGTTCACTTCGATCTCGATCCCGCTGGCGGTGCCGGCCACGCGCACTTTGGCGTTGCGCGCCCGTGAGTGGCGCACGGCGTTGTTGAGCGCCTCCTGCACCAGCCGGTAGACGCAGATCTTATACTCGTCGGGCAGATCGTCGGACACGTTTGCCGATTCCACCGCGACCTCCATCTGGCTGCGGCGCGACACTTCCCGCCCCTGCCATTCGAGCGCGGCGACCAGGCCCAGATCGTCGAGCATGGAGGGGCGTAGCAGCAGCGCAATGTCGCGCACGGTGCCGACGGTCCGCTCGGCGAGAGACTTCATACGATCGATGCGCTCGCGAATTTCGGAGCTGTCGGCGGGCAGATTGGTGGACAGGCGGCCGAGATCCACGAGCAGGGCGCCGAGCGACTGGCCGACTTCGTCGTGCAGCTCGCGCGAAATCGAACGGCGCTCCTCTTCCTGGGCGTCCACCAGCCGGGAGGAAAGCCGCTCCAGTTCGTGGCGGCTTTGCGCCAGTTCGCGATAGCGGTTGCGAGTCTGCCGATCGAGCCGCAGGATGTACGCCATGCTGGCGATCGCGAGCAGTAATCCGGCGCCGAGGGCGATGGAGAGCGAACCGGTGAGACTCGCCTGCAGGCGGGAAAACTGCGCCAGAAGAGTTTCGTCGCTGGAATGGATTTGCTGGCCGTTCCAGTTGTTGAGTTGGCCCGAGCCGTCGACAAGCTCCGCACGCATGGTGAGGATTTCGCCGCGGGCCTGCGGTGGGACAGGGGCGTCGAGTGCGGATTCATAGAGCGCCAGATGGCGGCGGTATAACGTTTGGAAGGACTTGAGAAGACGGGCTTCCTCCGGTTTGCGATCGCCGGGATAGCCGTTCAATTGGGTTTCGATCTCGGCGGTGAGACGATCCAACTGCTGGCGGACGCCGGGATCGGCCTTCTCGGGCGGATAGCCGAGGTAGCGCCCGATATCCTGGTTATAGATTTCGATGGAAACATAAAGTTTGGAGAGCGTTTGCGAGCGCTCGGCCAAGGCTCGGCGGGCATCCTGCTCCTGCCCGTGCATTTCGCGGAGCGTGCGGGTAGCGGCCGCTCCGGAGACGAAGATCAGCACCAGGAGGGCCAGAAATGTTCCCAAGAGCACCCATCGGAGCCGCGGGGAGGGCCACTCCGTGTCTGGCGAGGGGAGATTCGATTTTTCAGGCGGTATCGGCATCGCAAGGGTTGCCCGGAAGCTACTCTTATTATCGCGCCGCGCACGCGGCGGACAAACAGAGTGGGTACTCGACCTGGAGGAACCAAGAATCAAAGTCACGCTGACGCTCGGAACTCGCGCGGCGCGCAGCCGAACCGATGGCTGAACAGTGTGGCGAAGTATTGCGCCGTGGAAAAACCGCATTGCAACGATACTTCCGTGATGCTGCGGTCCTGACGCTCCCTCAGCAGGCGGGCCGCCAGATCGAGACGGGCGTGGTTCAGGTACTGCATGAGCGTCATGTTTGTCAGGGCGCGAACATGATGGATGAACTGAGTGACGCCCAGCCCGCAGGACCGGGCCATGTCCCCCACTGACCAATCCGCGCTTACATGTTCGGGGTGGGCCGAAAGGTCCGCGAGAAAGAGCTCGACCGTGCGCTGGGAACTGCTGAGCGAAAGATCCAGAGGGACTCTCTGCACGCGGAAGATGTCCAGCAACTGAATGAACAGCTCATTCATCAGGACGGCCAGGCGGGACGTGCTGCTCCCGTTGCGGTCGGATTCCACGCCGTGCGCGATTCCCAGAAAGGTGCGGCGCAAATCCGACGATGCTTTCCAGACGGGCTGCTCGTTGTGCCGCAGGGATAAGCCGCCGCGGAGAATGGCCGCATTCTCCGGGAAGGATGCGCCGCGCTCGGACGAACGGGCTTGCGGTATTTATAACTACGGGCTGGACAAGTAAGCGTGGGCCTCAACCGGCGTACGGCGAGAGGCTGCCGGGATTGTCCTTCACGATCGCGCCTTCCGTATGGCCGCCGAGATCGAGCAGGAGCTGCTGGATGGCGCCCTCGTCCATCGCGTTATTGCTGATAACGCAGTTGCGGAGCTCCTTGTAAACAATGCCATACGATGGCGACCAGACGCCTTTGTTGCCGTCGTCGCGGCCCACCTGCAGGTTGTTGCCGCAGCAGGTGATTCCACGAACACGTTCCAGGCGGATCTGGCAGGAATCCTGAGACCCGGGCTCGGCAATTTTCCCGCTGCGTTTGACGAAGTTGCCGGTGATGGTCATCTGCCGCCCGCCCACCACGGACAAGCCGCACGTGCCGGCGCGATCGAAGAAGTTTCCGGTGATGTTATATCCATCGCCGCCGATAATCAAAACGCCTTCGCGATTCCATTCGATGCGATTGCCTGTGAGCGTGCAGGAGGCGTTCTCTTCGCGGGCGGCAAAGCCGGCGCCTTGATTGCCGGAAAGCCAGTTGTCGAGCAGGAACCCGTCCCATCCGCGCAGAGAAATACCGTCGCCGCCGTTATAGGCGATCATCGAGTGGCGGATGGAGAAGCACCAGGCGCGCGTGAGACGCACGCCGTCGCCGCTGAAATTGGCGACCTGGCAGCGTTCGATGCGGAAGGTATCTTCCTGCTTGCCATAGTCCGGTTTATTCAACCACACGCCGTGCAGGCCGGCGCCGAGTTTGCCGCCGTCGAGAGCCAGCCCATCGATGGTCGCGCCGAACGCCCCGGTGATATTGAGCAGGCAGGTGGCGTGTGCGTCGGCAAGCCGGATTACGGAGCCGAAGCCGTGTTCGTAGTCCCAGGCCGGAATGCCTGTAATCGAAACGTGCGGACGCAGTTGCAATTCGCCGGTGCGATAGACGCCCGGCGGCACGTGCACAGAACCGCCACGCGAACTTGCGGCATCGATCGCGCTTTGAATGGCCTTGGTGTCGTCGCTTTTGCCGTCGCCTTTAGCGCCGAATTGACGAACGTTCAAAACAGTTTCCGCCGCATCGGGGGAAGCTCCCTGCGCGGACCTGGCTGCCAGCCACACACCGCCGAGTGCGGCCGCGCGGGCCAACTGCCGGCGTCCGGATGAAGGTCCTGATAGATTCTCCGCCATGATCATCTCTACTATATGCGCCGGCAGCGATGAGTGCACCGCGGCGGCGGACATTATTGCGGCGCGACCCACCCCGTGGAAAGTTCCACGCGAATCGGCACCGCCCCGATCTTCCGGTCTCCCTCCTGCGCGGAGATCGTGAACTGCTGCCAACCTGCTAGCTTTGTGGCTGGGGCCGCGGCCTGCACTCGAAGATAGTACCGGGTGTGCGGATCCACCGAAATCGGAGCGAGAGGCTTGACCTCCCAGCCGTCGGGTGCTTGCACCGACAGGACTACGGTAATGGGCTGATCCAACGGATTGTCGACGATGAGCGGAATGGCCAGGGAACCGCCAACCTTAACTGTGATCTCCAGGGGAACGACATTGGCCAAACGATCCAGTCCGTGGGTCAGCCAGAATGCACGGTAATAATTCCAGGGATCTCCAATCTCCAGGGCGGGTTGGGAAGGTTCGGCCGCCGCTGGCCGCGGAGGGGGCTGAAACGGAATGCCTCCGGGAACGACTCCCGTGAAGACATCGTCTGCGATACCGGAGGGTACCAGCGATTTCCCGAAGATCAGCCGGACAGGGTCAGTCAAGAATCGTACGATGGGACTTTGCGAACCTTCCAACGCATGATCGTCGATTGCCCGCCTGATGGCATCGCCGCCCTGTGTCCGATGAAGCGCGAACGCCTCGGCGGCGAGCATCGCGTAGCTCACATGCCGCGAAGGAGAGATCTCTTGCGATGAGTACTGCGGCCCCTGGCCGGTAAAGATATCGTGAGTGGGGTTGTAAAAGTAATAGATCTTCTGCGGTTGCCAGGGACGGAGAGCCTCGGTAAGATTGGTGTTCTTGTCCGGATTGGTGGCGGGAGATACCTGCTCGGGAAATACCGTCCGGTCTCCGGCCAGATCGAAAGCTTCGGTTGCCAGTACGCCGGCTGCCTGGTGGTCCGCATGGTTCTCTCCGGTAGTAAAGTCCGGCAGAAAAGTAAGAATGACGGACGGCCGCGTTAAGCGAACAATTCTGACTAACTGCTCCAGGCAAGCGCCGTGACCCCAGTGCTCAAGGGAGTTCAAGACATTCTGGCTGACGGTATCGCGACCGGTCAAAAACCAGACGCTGCTAGCGCCTAAAGAGCTCCCGACCTGCCGCGCTTCGAATTCACGGATCTGCCCCATTGCCGAGGCCTGCTCCGGACCGACATCATTGTTTCCGGCATCGCCACGCGTTCCATACACCATTGCGACACGCTTATGCTCGTCGTTGATTTCGCGGGCGAGGTAAGGGGAGACCAAAGTTTCGTCGTCGGGATGGGCGACGACGACCAGAATATCGGCCTTCAGGCGCGCATCGGGCGCGCGATCGTTGGCGCTATACGGGTCGAGGTTGGCGCTCTGGGCATGGAGTGTACTGCAAGCGGACGCGGCAGCGGCGGCTGCAAAGATAAAGGCTTCGATTGTTTTTGCGAGTCTCGATCGCTTCATGGCGTAAGACTAGTTTAGTCGCCGGCGCGGTCGGTTAGCGTGAGCGAAAGGTGACGCCGGAGGTGGCACTTGAAGCGCGACGGTCTTCTCATGCCCGCCAATCACAGCGGGGCGAAGCAGAACCAGGTATCCATCGAAGGCACTTGAACCGGCTGCCTTGGGGCAAGTTGGGGACCGCTGCTACCGCTAGGCTTCCTTCTGGCTTTTCTCGTCCGCATTCGCTGGCGTGGGCTGATTTCGTCGACGTTCAACCGAGTGCACCTACTCGCTCCCAGTGGTTTTGACTAGGTGTCTCAAGTAATAGGTTCACTTCGGTCGTCACGGCTCCCGGACGCACTCCGTCAACACTCCGGAACTCATCCATTGGACAAAGTGGCTTCTCGTCCATTACTCAGCCATGATGGACCGCGCCGGTCCACTTTACGGTAGCGCCGTTTCTCATGCCCGAATGCAGCCAAGTTGTGGCCTGCGCGGAACTCGGCAGCCCGAATCGGGCCGAGCCTATGCTGGGCACCCATCTCCCGGGCGGGCGGGGTGAGGTACAAGACGAGACAAACAACTCGTAAATAGAGTGTTGGATGTCCAATCGTCATGGAGTGGCCTCGAGGACGTCGTAAGTTCCCTTCAGTGAGGGATCGGTCAGACCTGTGGCTTTCAATCTACCCGCGATACGGCTGCGGACGGCCTGCGCATTTGGAAACTCCTGGTCGGTCCAAAATCGCTTCTGCTTATTGAAATATCCGACCTCGTCCAGAAACCATACGCCGTACTCATAAGCATCGCTAGTGGTGTCGTCCAGGCCGCTCGTCTTAAACGAGCCATCTGTTTGGAGGGACTTGCTTAGGCACCATGCGAGCATACGAGAAATCTCATGGCGCGCGCGTTCCCGAGTGGCGGCATCCAGTGTGGGCCAGGCGTATCGAAGGATGATCACAGCATCGGCGTTCAGATGGTTCTCGTAGTGGCCGCTGAAACGGAGACCGGCAGGAAAATCAAGACCTTCAATTTCCAACAACCGCTTCGCAATTTGATCCAGATGCTTTACTTGGCCCCGGAGATCCGAGACGACGTGGAACGTCATTGCCATGTCGTCCATCTTCCACATTCGTCCGTGCCGGTCGAGTAGCCATTGGCCCCAGCATCCAGTCTCGGCATTCTGCCAAAGATCGACAAAACTGCGCAGGGCCTCGTCCAACTCGGGATGGAAGAGGTAACAACTGGTTCGTTTTCCTTTGAAGAGCAGGCGAGCCAGCGCAGAAAACGTCTCGTCGAGCTTTTCGCGGTTGAACACACCGGTTCTCGTGAAATCGTTATGCAAGTCGGAATCGAGTTCAGCTTTCAGCTTTTCGGGCGAATTGATGCGGTCGAGGAAAATCAGCGGGTACTTGGGATTCCCGATGCATTGCTCGACATGGTCGACGGAATAGTACAACTTCAAGTACCAGATGTTGATTCCGAGGGCCCAACTTCCATCGGGTTGCTGCTCGGTCGCGAGTTTTGCCTTTCGGGTTCAGAAAGGCTTCGGCGAAGGGCGGTGACCCCGCTCCAAGTGGCATTGAGATTCGCCGTGAAATTTAGTAACCAGCGGATCTCGCGATAGATATGCATTGAGTAATGCATGTCTTGTCCGTCGGCCTGGGCAAGCGTGATCTGTTTTACGAGGGGCCGCAAAACGGGATCGACCTGTTGGAGACGCTTCTCGCGGGCGATGTGGATTTCAGCAAATTCCAGTAGAATTGAACGTCCGACTGGATACGATGAAAGCGGGACTCGCCAGGATTGGGCGGTGGCGGCGTGAGTATATGTGCATGGTAGACGCGGTATGCAATCGCACAGTGCAACAAGCGCTCACGGCTGAAACAGAGGATGGCGGCGAGAACCAAAACGGCGGCAAATACGATCAGCCAGACGGAACGTTTGGCCATGGGCTCGACCATCAACAAGCGCCAAACGCGGCGTAACATTCCAATCCTGTTATACACAATTGCGCCAGCCGAAGCGGTACGCTCCCTTGAAGTGGGCATATACGGCCAAACTGGCTGATTCTAAATTACTTGCGCTAAGAGCGAGTCCCTGCCAGGTTTGCCCGGTTATTGTGATCATATCGTACATTGACTCTCACAAAGTCGATCGGGACCCCTGGTTTGAACGCGGTCTGTGTGGTCCATTTCGGCGATCTGGAACCCCGGGGCAATGTGACCAAGCGGTGTGGACCTGTTTCGACCGCACATGCCGGTTCCGACCACGTCGACGCCGTCACTCACGCTGACGCCCGGAACTCGCGCGGCGCGCAGCCGAACCGATGGCTGAACAGTCTGGCGAGATATTGCGCCGTGGAAAAACTGCATTGCGACGATACTTCCGTGATGCTGCGGTCCTGACGCTCCCTCAGCAGGCAGGCCGCTTAATCTGAATTCCCGCCGAGAGTACAGCCCCAATCAAGTACCTCTGTTCCCACGACGTTCAGGTGGGTGTGACGCGATCACCGTACATGCGGCGTGGTCATCGAGTCCGCATCGGTATGCGAAGGCGATAGCTTGCTGTACGGTGTGCTGCCCGCCGTTAAGAATTCATGGCGGCGGATAGGGGCTGAGCGAGCCTGCCGTAATTGCCGGCGGGATCCGTCTCTGCCGCGGCCTTGAAGTGGCGGCTCCCCGCGGCCGCGTCCCCCAGCGCCGAATAGGCGTGGCCGGCCCAGAAGTGGAGTGAGGCGAGGACAGGCCTGGAGTTCTCACCGCAGAGGGCGAACGCTTGGTTCAGGGCGCCTTCGATCTCAGCGCGGCTGCCGCGATTCTTCGCCAGTGCCCATGCGAAGACGGCCAGCGATTCGCCAACATTGCAGTCGTGAGCTGCTTTGCCGCGCTTTCCGAGGTAGACGGTTTCGGAGCGGTCGGCAGCCACGGCTTTGCGGGCGAAATCGAGGGCCGATTCGGGTTGGACGCCCTGCCGGAGCAGGAGCTCCGCTGTGGCGCGGTGTCCGCTGCCGCGCCAGGGAGCAGCGGCGATCGACTCTTGGAAGCGTTCCAGGGCATCCTCCCAGCGCTCCTGCTCCATGTAGACGCGGCCGAGCTGCGACAGGCAAACCGATCTCAGGTTGGTGTTGGCTCTGACGGACAGGCAGCGGCGCAGGGCGAGATCGGCCTCATAGAGACGGCCGAGTTGATAGAAGGCCGAGCCCCGATAGAAGAGATAGGGATGGGGTGCGGAATCATTAACCCGAAATCCTTCCGCGAGCTTCAATTGCATCTGGTAGTCGCCCCGGCGGTGGGCGTCCATGACCGCCTTTAGAACGCGAAGCATGCGGGCGTTTCGGCCAAGCATGGGGCTCATCAGCAGGAGGGTGCTGAACAAAATCGCCAAGAACACAACGATAATCACCACCGGGTTCCGGCTTTGCTGCGGAGGCAGGTAGGCGAGGACAAGCCAGGACATATGCTGATTTTAGGTGACTGCGCGCCTGAGAAAATCTGCGCCTGAGTTAACGTGCGGCTAATGTCGGCGGTAAGCGGAAATGGGCCTACGTCGATTGGCACCCTTCGTCAACGGCCATCCGACACCTGCGGCTTCGGCCCGCCGCAGGTAGTCATGGACCCTTGCCACGCTGACGCACGAGTTGCGAGCAATCTGCCGCGGACCTAGGGCGTTTGGTGGGGCCGGCGCGGGGAGCGCGTTAGGGCACTTCAGGCCGATGATTTCGCGAGGCATCAGTTTCAAGGAGTGGTGTTTGCCAGGATCTATGTGGCTGGCCGGAACCGAGATTGGGGGGCCACTTTACGGTAGCGCCGTTTTGCCCGGATTCTGGCTCGATCTCCGCTCCCGGCGCGCACGATGCGTGGAACGAATCTGCAGCACTTCGCCGATTGTTCCAGACGTCCGCCCGTGCCGCCAGGCATCGGCAAATCGCTGGTACAAATCCGCACTCCAACCGGACACTCAGAAGAAAACAGGCTTCTTCAGCGAGATAGGCGCACATTACGTCCCGTTACGTCCCGTTACGTACGTGCTGTCACTTCTTTTTCCCGGCGATCCTGCTTTAGAATATCGACCGTATGCGACTCCTCCATCTCCTGGCGCTTTTCGCCCTGGCAGCTATTTCCTCGCCCCTGGCCCACGCCCTGGCGATCGAGGTCAACGGCGTCTGCTACGTGGGGTATTGCGCCTCGCCGGACGTGCTCTCCATCGGGCAGACAGTGACCACCCCGTTCAACTTCACGGTCACCTCACCCAACGGCGATCAGTACCAGGTGTTCGGCGCCGTCACTATGTCGCGCAGCGGTGCGGGGATCTCCAAAAGCGGGTACCGGATGGCCACGTACCTGGGCGATACCCAGGGCATGGGGCTATCGGCCAGCGACACGCTGATGATCCAATTTCTGCAGAACCACGAGGAGGCGCCGCCGAGCGGGGCTGAAACCGAAGGGGTGACGCCGGTGTTCGAGGGGCCGTATGGGGCGGCAAGCTCGGTCTCGGTGCAGGATATGATCGCGGGGCCACGCTACCGGTACAGCCGGTATAGTGGCAACGTCTCAGGGGGTGGGCAGTGATCCAGAGGGGCAGCGCCGAAATCCGCATTGGCAGTCTGGCACTGCTATTGGCCGCGTTCCAGGCGGCTCCGCTCTTCAGCCAGCCGCGCGGCGCAAGCGGCCTGCCCGGACCTTACGCGCAAACTCGTACCGGCAGTAGACCTCACACGGGCGGGAATTCCGTGTTTACGCTGGTTGGGTCGGTGGGGTTGAGCGGCGTGCCGAAGGCCATGGTGCTGTACCAGAACGGCAGTCAATTCATCGCCTACCTTTGTGAGGATGCGTACATCGACATTGTGAACCTGTCAAACCCGGCGGCGCCGCAGGTGACGGCGAGTTTCGCACACAACATCCTGACCACGGAAGACGGCAGCCCGGTGTCCGGTTATCAAGGGATGTCGTGCACGCTGTACAACAACTTCCTGCTGGTAGCCTATAGCCGATACGACGGCAACACCACGCCCAACCCCATTCCCACCCACTTCGCCACCTTCAGCCTGACCAATCCCTTGCAACCCGCACAGATCGGCAATGTGATCGATATCCAACGCTCCGATAGCGCCGGGCTGTACCTCAACGGGAACACGGGGATACTGTACCAGAGCGACGTCGAGTATGACCTGTTTTCGGGCATTATCACCCAGCAGAACGGCGACATCTGGAGCGTCAGCCTGATCAGCGCGCCGGCCAACGGCGCGGTCACGTTCGAAAACGATATCTTTTCGTGCGGCACGCTCGTCGATGGAGTGTGCAGCAGCGTCACCAACGTGCCCACTGCTACTAGTAGTTCCTGCGCGGCGACCGGCACGCTCGCGGTCGCGAACGACCCCAGCAAGGGTGGGCCCTACCGCATCTTTCCGGGCATCGCGGTAAACGCGAACATTTCGTACTTCGCGTCCAGCAATTCCTGGGGCGGAAATACCGAAGAGCCGGGATGCCCTCCCTTTGATGGCCAGTTGCTGGTGGTCGACACCACCAACCCCGCAAGCCCGGCCATCACCAGCCGCGTGGATGCTCCCGCCACCGCTTACCTGACCGATGTCGCGGTGGATGGTGAGACCGTGATCGCGGTGGGTGATTCCACAGGCCTCTACACGCTCCAGAAGGGATACCTCGGGACGATGGTCATCTCGTCGTTCAACGTCAGCACCCTCACCAGCCCGGTGCTGCTCAATAGCCTGGTGACGGCGCTCGACGACCCGACGGGTGCGACCGTGGTGGCGCTGGGACAAAACCTGTTCGAAGTGGGGAACGTCACCGATAGCAACGGCAATCCCCAAATGGTGCTGGTGGACGCCAACAATCCGGCAGCGCCCACATACACTGCCTATCCGACGACGCTGCTGGCCGGCACGCCAATAGCGCGAAACGGCTATTTGTACGCGCTGAGCAACAGCACCGAATCTACCAGCAACACGCTTTCGGTTTTTTCTTACACACCCGACTTGTCGGCCGGACAGATCGGCACTAACCTGTCGGAACTCACGTTCGCGGCGGGTTATCAGGACGCGGCGCCGGCATCGCAGGCCCTGCAAGTGACGTCGTCGCCTGGCGGAGTCAGCTTTAGCGTCGCTTCGGACTCGGCGTGGCTTTCCGGCGGAGTGACGAGCGGTACCACCGCGTGGCAGATCAACGTGACGGCCACTCCTGGTACGCTCGCGCCGGGCACCTACACCGGCCATCTCAAACTCACTGGACCGTCTAACACCATCACCGTGACGGTACTGCTGTTGATCACGGAAACCGGCTCGCCCTGCGACGTCAATCAGGACGGACTGATCAACGTACTGGACGTGCAGGCGATAGTGAATCAGATGCTCGGCATAACGGCGCCGAAGAACGACTTGAACGCCGACAATATCATTAGTGTGGCCGACGGGCAGATCGATCTGAATGCGGTGCTGGGGCTAGGCTGCCTGGCGCAGTAAAGTCGACGTCGCCCGGAAGCCCGGAATTGAGGCGGGCTTATCGTACACGGACTCCACCAAGTCAATAGCGAACCCTATTTTGAACGTAGTCCATAGTCCCCTCGGCGGCAAGCTGGAACCCCAGGGTAATGTGGCTAGCCGGTGCCGACCTACTTCGACGCACAAGCCCGTTCCGACCACGTCGACGCCGTCACTCACGCTGACGCTCGGAACTCGCGCGGCGCGCAGCCGAACCGATGGCTGAACAGTGTGGCAAAATATTGCGCCGTGGAAAAACCGCACTGCAACGATACTTCCGTGATGCTGCAATCCTGGCGCTCCTTCAGCAGGCGGGCCGCCAGATCGAGACGGGCGTGGTTCAGGTACTGCATGGGGGTCAAATTCGTCAGGACGCGGACGTGATGGATAAACTGAGTGACGCCCAGCCCGCAGGACCGGGCCATGTCCCCCACGGACCAATCCGCGCTTACATGTTCGGAGTGGGCCGAAAGGTCTGCGAGAAAGAGCTCGACCGTACGCTGGGAACTGCTGAGCGAAAGATCCAGAGGGACTCTCTGCGCGCGGAAGATGTCCAGCAACTGAATGAATAGCTCATTCATCAGGACGGCCAGGCGGGACGTGCTGCTCCCGTTCCGGTCGGATTCCACGGCGTGCGCGATTCCCAGAAAGGTGCGGCGCACATCGGACGATGCCTTCCAGACAGGCTGTTCGTTGTGCCGCAGGATGTTGGTGAGCTCGCGCAGATCGGGTTGGCTCAGGATCAGCCAGGGCGGCCATTTCCAGGGCTGATTGGGGCGGCGGATACCAACGTCCAGAATCATCCAGTGCAGCCGTCCACTGCCGATGTGCGGGTTCCCTAGCCGGTGCAGTTGCCACGGGCGGGTGACGGTCAGGTGGTTGGGTTTGAGCGCGAATTCCTGCCCTTCTACTTCAAATGCCACCTCGCCACTTTCGAGCAGGGCGATCTCGATGCCTTCGTTGCGGTGCCGGGGCAAGCCCCAGTCCTGCGGTCCGTCCGCATCCCAGTAGCCGATGGATTTGATGCCCGGCAACCTGTTTGGCGCCAACGGCTGCCCGGGATAATGGCCTCGGCAGAGGGCTTCCATCCGGGTCTTGCCGCGGCGGACCGCATCCACCAGCGGGGCGCAGGTGTCGGCCTGGTAGGTTTCGCCGCGGCCGCGATAAATGGGCGTCGGGTTGGACATTCGCGGCTGGTGCGATTTTAGCATCCGCCATCCGGGCGATGTTTAAAATTTTTCGATCGAAATATCCTGAACGACAGCCGTGGCGCATCGGCTTACACTCTGGGTGACGGTGGCGGAATTCCGTTCGCCGTGCCCGAAAGGAGTCCAAGGCTCATGAACCGCCGAATCTTCACCGCTTCCGCACTCTCCGCAGCAGCCGCTTTGCGCGCGGTCGCCGCCAACGATCGCATTCGCCTGGGCATCATCGGTTCCGGCTCGCGCGGCCGGGACCGCATGGCGGCCGCTAACAAAGCCGGCGGCATCGAGTGGATCGCCATCTGCGATGCCTGGGACCGCCGACGCGAAGAGGCCAAGGCCGATTACGCGGCGCCGCAGACCGAACTCTACGGCGACTACCGACGCCTGCTCGACCGCAAGGACATCGACGCCGTGATCGTCGCCACCTGGGATAACAACCACGCGCCGTTGACCATCGCCGCCTGCGAGGCCGGTAAAGACGTGTATGTGGAAAAGCCCATGACGTCGATCCCGGAACAGGGCCCACCTATGGTCGCGGCGGTGCGCAAGTCGAAACGCATCGTGCAGGTCGGCGTGCAGCAGCGCTCCATGGCCCACTTCATCGAGGCCCGCAAGCGCTTCTTCGAAAGCGGTCTCATCGGCAAAGTCCACATGGTGCGGACAATCTGGAACGGGAACAGCGGCTATCTCACTCAGCCTCCGCCCGGAATGGAGCAGAAACCGGCCGCCCTCGATTGGAACGCCTGCCTGGGCCCGCTGCCGAAAATCCCGTGGGATCCCAAGCGCTACTTCAACCGGTTCTCCTATTGGGATCTGTCTACCGGAGGCCAGACCGGCGGCCTCTTCGTACACATGGTGGACGTGGTGCACTGGTTCC
>Ga0182013_10001874_pt1 | contig 28119 bp, 15 predicted proteins | sample 612S2MmetaG_FD_120487 | JGI IMG/M metagenome (GOLD analysis project Ga0182013, IMG submission 120487) | Permafrost microbial communities from Stordalen Mire, Sweden - 612S2M metaG | ecosystem: Environmental > Terrestrial > Soil > Wetlands > Permafrost | place: Sweden: Stordalen | collected...
GAGATGGACCACAGCGCCGTACGTCGTGCATACTTTCAAGAACTGGGGTTGGTGCTCCGTAGTCTTTCCCCTCCAGGAGAATCCCCAAAATGCGGCTGAGTTGGTATAGGTCCTCGCGAGCCGAGGACCGTTTTGAATCATGGCTTGCGCAGAGCCACGAGGAGCGAGTGCTTGCCGGCGAAACGACTCCTCTCGGTCCGTGCCCTGATGATACCTTCCTCAGGGATCTAGCTCGAAAAGCAAAGCGGATCGCGTTGTCAGACCCGAGAGTCTCTCACGCGGCGAACTGTCCCATGTGCATGAGCAGGCTGCTTGTCTTCCGGCAGGAAAATCGCTCGCGCCGGAGAAAACGGACACTCGTAACCGCTGTAGTCCTCTGCTCCGTGTTCGGCGCGGTAGTCATCACGGTCGCTCGATATGAAATGCACCGGCAACTTCCATCGGCGAATTTGGCCGTTGTATCCGAAGCGGTAAACCTGTGGGATGCCGGTACGATCCGAGGCAACCAGCCCGGCTCTCTGCAATCTGTGTTTTTGCCGGCTGCAGTGGTTAGGGTTACGATCATCCTTCCGCGCTTCAGCCCTCCGGGCCAATACGCCGTGGCCGTTACGCAGGATCAGAGCGGAAATGGCGTCGTGGCCCAGAGAAGCGCGCCGGCGACGATCAATGGCGACCACGAATCGGTGTCCGTCGAACTGGACCTGCGAGCGGCCAAGGCGGGGGCGTATTTCCTAGCCACGACCCACGAACAGGATCAGGCGTCGTACTACTATCCTTTGCAAATCAAGTAATTCGCCCTCTACGGCTACTCAATTCCCGACTCAGTGGCAATCCAGGCATTTGTCTCGGTAATAGGCTCAAACACTCGATGGATGCGAATCCCAGTTGGCAGCAAATGAGTTTCTGGAGCGCGGTCTTCGAGATTTGCGTCTAGATTGCGCGCACGACAAGTGCAAACGATTGTGGATTAACAGTGATTCGAAACGCGCTCACAGTGATCAAAACATCTCCCGGTGAAATGTTTTCCCACGTCACCTGCTCCACGTTGTTGGTCCGGTCAAAGTCTGTCACCTGCAGTGGCATATTACCGTGCCGCTCGGAAGATACATTGTCTCGGACTGCCTGTACTGATAGATCCAGATCGTTCTGTAGAGCTTCTCCGGGAGGATCGGACCATACCAGAGTAACTTTCAGCGTACTGGTTTCCTGAGGCACGGTGAAGGTATGGGTGTATCGATCACCGACATCGAGTTGAACTGCTTCGTCCTGGAAGAAGAAAGACGAATCGCCTGGGGCAGGCGCGACCGAGGCCGAGAGGTTCACGATTCCAAATCCTTCCGATCCATTCGGGGCGGAAGGGAGCTCGGGCGGAATGTATTGCCCGCGCAAGGGGACAGCGCCAGTAATCAGCATCGCCTTGACCAGAGCGGCGCTCGGGTGGACTCCAAGGCGCATGCGGAAAGACTCGCGCACGACGGCGGCGCATCCAGCGACCAGCGGCGTTGCCATGCTGGTGCCGGAGTCGAACATATAGAGGTTCGGGTCGGGTGAGATGCCCCACACATTGCTCGGGTTGATCAGGCTCGATTTTGTCGACAGGATTGTGCATCCTGGGCTTACCAGATCGGGCTTGATGCGTTGATCGCGGGTGAGCCCACGGCCGCTGAAAGCCGCAATGCCCTGAGGGTTGTCGGCAATTTTGTCGGATGCAATCGGGTTCACTGGAAACTTGTTTGGGTTCAACATGTTATAGGTCTGAAGATTTTCGGGGCGCAGGCTCTCAGATGCTCCAACCGAGATGCAATTCTTGGCGGTACTTGGCGCGCCGACGGAACCAGGTGCAATGGTGCCGGTGTGGCCAGTGTCGGCTGCGCTGTTGCCGGCCGCGAAGCAGATGACGCAATCGCGATGCGCCCAGACAAATTCATCGACCTCGCGTGACTGCTGCGAGTAGGTTGCGTCGCCAATTGTGTCTCCCCATGAGTTGGAATGGACCCTGCAACCATCGTTGGTGTAGGGTGCTGCAAACAAGTCATTGAGGTTCGGAGGCAGGGTTAATCCGCCATTAGCATTCAGCACCGACTGCAGCACTAGCGAGGCTTTTGGCGCGGTCCCTCGCAGGGGCGTGCCGTCAGGGAGAACGGCGTCGCCCAGGGCCGAGCCCGAGACATGCGTTCCGTGTCCGTGGGGGTCGCTGGCCGTGGTGCGCGCCAGAGGATAAAGTTTCTGAACTCTTCCGGTAAACGCAGGGTGGATGTGCGCCGGATCGCCGGTATCGAGTCCCGTATCGCAAACCGCAATGACTTCGCCTTCGCCTTCGAGGCCGGGAACGGCCGTATGCACGGCTGTAACATTCATCAGCTGAAGCGCGACGTTGTTGTAGAGCTTGTCCCCGGAATACTCCTCGATGTGCCGCACCCCGTCGACCTGCGCCAGAGCATTCAAACGCGAGCCCGATACGATCAGACGCGCTTTTTGCCCTTCCATTTGGATTGCCGACGGATCCAGCCCCGCTGCCTGAGCGATTTGGTTGCGAACCTGATCACGGTCTACGTTGCCATGCAGCACGACTTCGACCGCCTTCGGCTGATGATCAAGCAAGTCCCCATGGTGTTGGGGCTCGACCAGCACATTGACCACTCTTGCGGGGCTGTCGGCTGCGACTGGTGACCGCAACACCGGCTCAATCTTGACTTGCTTCGGATAAACGCCGGCCCAGGTGATAAACGGCAGTTGGGTGATGGGCGTCAGGTTTTTGGGTGGGTAATACGCGATGTAACTGTCAACCGGCACATATTCGAGGATGGTCACCCCGGAGTCGGAGAGCGCGGCTTTTTGCTCCTTGGTGAGTGGGCCTGCTGTTTGAAAGAGGATGTAATCCGAGGCGGAAGTATCCACACTGTTGAGGCCGAGGCTTTGAAATTGCGGCTTTTGCGATATTGGATCGATCGAATTTCCATTGATTGTGATGGTCGCCATGCCAATCTCCTTTCCACGTACTCGGGCCGCCTGTGATTAGTCCGTGGGGATCACGGCGCAAGTGCAAAATCGACGGCGATCACTTCCACAAGCGTTCTCCGGCCTGAGGGAGTGTCGGGATCGGCCGCGGTGAGCTTGACGCGCACCCGTATGCTGGCTGAGTCGACCTCTGCCGGCGGGCTGGGCGGGCTGGTGGAATCCTTCGCGAGCAGGTCCTGGCAGCGTTTGTACAGAAATGCGGCGACCACTGCGCCGGCGGCAGCGGGTTTGCCTGGCGTACCGACACTGCCGGCCGGTGGAAGGTCCGAAGGCAGGATCGAGAAGGGAGTGTTACCCTTCATGTTTCCTTTTGTCCAGGCCAGCGAAAGTCCGGCTTCGAGGCTCAGGTTTGAGAGGTCGGAAGCATGAAGGATTCCGTCGAAGAATGCCTGGAACGCCGCCTGCAAGTTGGGCTGTCCAGTCATATCGAACTGCAGCGCGTCGGTGCCGGATAGGGGCACCCACTGGTTCAGTGGACGGCAGTCAAGCGGAGACTCAACTGGGGCGCACTGGTAGACAAGCAGCTTGTTGCCGGGCCGGGGCGAAGCCTTCCCCAACATTTCATTGCGCAGCAAGGTCAGGCTGATCTTGAAGCTGCGCATCGGGTTCGCTCCCGTCAGGCAAGCGGTATTCCAGGCTGCTTCGGCGGGCGCAACCAGGGTTGCCACATCGACTCCATTTTTGGTTGGCGTCCACTGGACTGTGGGTAGGCTCTTCATCACGGGAGTTGAAACGGCAGTCGCGGCTTGTGCGTGCATTCCAAGCGTGAAAATGTCGGAGACCGTGGTGCTCGCACTGAGCACGCCGCTTGCGGAAATGTTCATTGGCGGTCCCTGAGTGAGGTAGCCGGCGAGGAAGCCGGCCAACTGCATCAGGACCGGGAGCCGCGTGGCAATGACCGCAGTACTGCTCCAGTTGTCGTTCAGCAACTTCAGCACCAGGAGACTATGCAGCAGCGAGATCGGGCTCCATGCCGCGTCGAGGTCGAAATCAGCCGGGCTTGAAGCGGGAAGTACTGGCAGCGGATAGTTCACGGCGATATGTACCGTATCGGTGGTAACCGCGTTCACCAGACCAAACGAGAACGCCCATCCCCATCGGGCGAGCAGCGCTGCGCTGGTTGCGTCGATTTTGGCAGGCGGAGAGATGGCTCCGCTGGCAGGATCCATCCATGCCGTGAGAGCTTTGGTCGACTGGATGACAGGCTTCGTCGGGAATATGCGTTCGGCTACGGGGATGAATTCGGGATAACCCTGCCAGGCTAACGCGTAACCTGGCGGGTAAGGTGCGGCAAGCTCGATCCATGGGCCTTCGTTGAAGGGGCTTGCCCCGAGCGGCGCGCCCGGGAGCGGCATCTGAACATGAGAAATCGATACCTTGAGGGTAGCGATGGTCGGGATGCTGTCGGCAAGGATCACGCCAGCCGGAAGGTCGTAAAGGATGGTGACCTTCTTATCGCCGCCGCCCAGCAGGACGTCGGAAAATGTAGGAGCAGGCGTGGGAGCGGCTCCCGCCCAGCTGGGCACGACGACTCCCTGGAACGTCTGTATGGTGGAGCTGCCGGGCGTGGCCAGCGGTAGTTGCAGGATCGTAGAGACGGTATAGAAAGCACTGAGGTTACTGAGGAACGCGTCCTTGGACGCGCGGCTGACCGCAGCGCCGTCAATATCCCCGGGGGCCGCATCGGCAAACAGCGGAATCAGGAATCCATTGTTCTGATAGGTCGCCAATTGGTTGGCGATGGCTTCGCGGGTCTGCAGAAGACCCCGCATGGTAGCGGCATTGTTCCGCAACATGAGGGTGTTGAGGTCCGCCGTTTGCGCTTCGATCATGCTCAGCGCAACCCGTCCTAGCTGGTCGTAATCCTGATCGACCACAGCCTGATTCTTGAGCGGGAAGTTCTGCCAGTTAGGTGCCGCGGGGGCGGACGTAGTGAAGTCAGGGATCTGGAAGGAATCATTGCCCAGCACGCTGCTGAGCGGACAAGGCGTGGCAAAGGACCACTTCGACGACACGGCCGGGTCCGCCGAAACGACCGGAAATACAGAGTTTGGGATGAGCCACAGCTCATGAATGTTGTCCTGATCGCGCAGGAAACCCACTTGCAATTGCAGCGGGTCGGCTAGCAACTTCTGGAATTGCGCAGCAACCTGCTGAAATTTGTCCGGCTGGTGGGGCGTCCCGGCAGCAGGAGGCGGCGTGGCATCGGACTGCATGGCAGCAGGGGCACTCGCAGACGTAACCTGTTGACCGATGAGGCCGGCGACGGCCTCGTTGTCGGGCAGGTCCGCGGGGAGCGGAAGATAATCTGCCTTTGTTCGCGTGACGGTCACCTGCGGGTCGAGTCTGGTCGGGGCGCCGATGGGTCCATTGCAAACCACGGTCTTAAGCGCCAGCACCAGGTTGGTTGTGTCACCGTTGGCCCATGCCTTCAGTTGGTTGACAATCGCATTGTTATCGAGCGTTGCGGAGGTTGTCACCAGCGGGGCCGCGGTGAAGGAAACGGTGACGTCATTGTCGACCCCCTGCAGTTGATAGCAGATCTCCGTCAGCCGTTGCTTGCGGCTATCGTTCGCATCGCTCACGGAGTAGGACATTTCGAGCGAAAGGCAAGGGGATCCGCCGCTGATGCCGGGGTAGATGGCAAACCGTACCCCAGGCCATTCGGACGGGCTCACGACCGCGTCCGTGTAAAACATGCGGCAGTTAATCGCAGGCCCGACATAGGGATCGAAGCGGTTCCCGAAGACATCGCGGAAGCCGGGCTTGAGGATGATATTGCGGGCGTTTGGATCGCTCAGGCGTTTCCAGGGAGATTCCGTCTGTTTGTCGTAGCAATACAGCGAAGCGCGATAGTAGTGAAGTTCTGTTGCGGTCGGGTCGGCTGGAGCGGCATCCGCGAGGGCCGAAGGTACGGCCCGCGGCGAGCCAACCCGAATTGCAGCACTTTTTGCCGGCGTCGCATTTTGCATTCCTTCCGGCGCTGTCGGACTAAGTTCTTTGAAGTGGTCACCCGGCAGAGAGTTCAGCGGAGAGATCAGCGGGACCGCACCCGCGAGCGGCACGGCCTCGCCAGCCCCGTCGGTTGCGGAATAGTCGACGATGCTGAGCGTGCCGTAACCGAACTTGTTCTCCGGGCTGGTGGGAGTTTGCAGCACCGTCCGGGTCCATCCGAAGGAGACCGTGCCGGGGGGCGTGTAGGGAGCCACCTCGATCTGTAAAAGGCCGTTGAAGCGCACGACGTCGGGCGTTGTACCCGTTATGGCCACGGCGTTCGCGGCCAGCGGCAGCCACGCGCTCTCCTGGTTGCTGGTATCGGAATCGGCCTTCGCCTGCAGCACAACCGTCAGAACAAGCGTCTGAGCGTCGGTCCAATCCGTCGCCGCACTCAGAAAGTATCCTCCCGAATTGGTAATGCTGGCCATCTCGAGCAACCGAATGGCGTCTTCATTCTGACCCGCGTCCCCCGAGAGAACGACATAAGGGAAGACTGGTGCCGCGGCTACCGCATCAGCACTGAGATCCATTAGCTCGCTCGCTCGCGCTTCCCGTGTCAGGTTGGTCCGGGCGATGGACCATATCGAGAGGAGTGGAGAGGGTTCCAGCTTACCGGAGGAACCTGGCCTTTCGAAGTTGAGCGAAATCGATTGAATCGCGGGATGTTCTGCGACCGTTTGCCCCAGCGGCAGCAGCCCCAACTGATCGAGATACCAGCGATCTCCTTCCGGAGTTCCCACCAACCCGTAGACCTTCATCCCGTCCGGCAAACTGGCCGTAGCCAGCCGAAGAGGGAATCGCACCACGATCGCAGGCTGCCAACTGCTGCGGGGAATCACGTTCGCCGGGTTCATCGTCCACAGCGAAATATAAGAGTTGCCGCCTGCGGCTTGCACCTCTTGCAGTGCCGCGGAAGGCAATTTCAAAGCGGCGTATGAAGGCCCGGCAACCACGTCGTCGGCCGCCGGCGGATTCATGATAGAAAACTGCCGCTGCTGGAAGACCCAGGTTGGGATGTCCTTGTCCACATCCAGCGACAAATAGGTCTTGGCGTTGGCGCCCACAGCGTCGTTCATAAAGTCGTCTGTGGCTGACGCCTTGGCGTAAGGAGTAACCACTGGGAGGGCCGCTCCCCCTACGGTAAAAGCAAAGTTCAGGTCGCTGCCGGCGGGCACGTCAACGCGAACCTGTTGGCCCGTCGCGATAGTTGAGGGTCTAACGTTGCCATCGTCGTCCGTGGGGCGGGAACCATGCCAAAGCGTTCGCGAAAGGTCTCGCGCCACACGGTCGAGCGGGGATTCGGGATTGTCAGTCGTTGCCATTTTTCAGTCCTCGCGAGTTACAGTGGCGCGATCATAGCGCTTGGAACATGCCGTCCCAGATTTTCGACCAGTTGAGTGATCGGGTTGGATCTTTGACGGCCAAACCGGCGTTGGCTCCGTCCTTCGAATTTTCAAGCAGCAGTTGAATCTCGCCCAGGGTTCCAACCAGCAAGTGGCGGCAATACTCCACGAACGCCGCCCGATCGGCGGCCATCGGGATTCCTTCCTCCTTCACCTTCATTGGCGTCACCGATACAGGTGACCCTCCAGTGGGCAGATAGCTGAACGTAGAGTTCGGCCACGGAGGAATTACGGCGAGCGGAATATCCTGGCCGTCTGCCAGCGCGGTCAGGGTAGGTGCGAACTGGGCCTGAACCACAGTCAACAACGCATTGGGAAACGTACTCCAGAATCCGTTGTCCTTCATCTGGAGTTGCATGGCATTGACCGAGGCGAGGGTCACCGGAATCGTGTCATAGTCATTCGGATTGCCGGTGACTGAGCGGGCCGGCAGGAGCACCCAGCCCACAAGGAATTGAGTCAGATCGCCAAATCCATGGCTCAACGAGAGTACCGGAAGCAGCATGGTTCCCACCACGCAGGTCTTCGGAGCGCCTGTCTCATTGGTGTCAGCTGGATTCGCCATACAAGGCAGGACTGTGGCGTACACGATCAAATTCTGGACCGTGAACCAGTATCTGTAGGTTGTGATCCACACGAATGCGGTCGCGGGGGAGCCGGCGTCGAGCGCAAAATCCTGCAGTGCGCTGGCGGGGGTGAAGAGATCGGGGTCGCCGAGCCCTCCAAGAGTCTCTTCATAACGCCACGTCGTGCTGAAGGATAGATGGATGGTCACATCGACACAGCCGATGTGGATCTGCACGTCGACGCCGACGGTAATTCCGATTTCAGCGAAGATGACCACGGGCAGAGTGACGGTGTAGTGGTCCGTGCCCGTGGCCGTCTTCCGGACCATCACTTTACGCAACTCCAGCCCGACGTCTGCGTAAGCCAGGATTCGCGCAGAGGCCTGAATGATCGAGAAGCTGACCGAGGCGGAAATATCGAGCATCAGGCCCACGTAGCCCTTGAGCGCAAACAGTGTGGGACTGAAGAGATCGGCTCCGCGCTGATAGCCGGCCGCTCCTTCGATGCCTCCAAAAATTGTGATTGAGGCTTCCGCGTTGAGGATCCCGATGGTAAAGCTACGGCCGATGCCGAAGCGGGCCGCAAAGCCCATGCGGACGGTGCGGATGGTGTTCAGAACCAGCTGATCAGGAGCAAATAAGCCATACCCTCCATCGAACGTCAGCAGATCGGAGGCAGCGGCAGAAGTGTATCCGAAGTAGCAGCCGCCTGACCCGAGGTAGATGGCAAACTCCACCTGCGCGCTGCGGGAGAAGTCATTGTTCCAGGGAAAGCCGAAGTCCACCAGGAAACCGCCGTCGGTATGGACCTCGAGACGGAATACCGGCAGCCGCACTGTTGCGGCCCCGCACTGGAAGGTACGCATGGCTCCCGGCAGCGCGACCTCGATCGAGAAGATGCCGAGCTGACTGTTAACGCGCCGGTACAGGAGGTCGAAATCGTATCCGAGGATCGCCAGATCGACGCCGTAGATTTTGGGGTCCGACACGGCAATGTTGGCCGTGAAATCCCCAACATACTGCCCCACGATGCTCCAGTCGTCTACGTCCTTGTCGGCCCAGCCCAGCTGCGTGCAGATGTCGGTGTCCCCGACTTTGTTCAGCACTTTCTGAAACTTCGTGACGACGTCCTTCGTGTCGATCGCCGATCCGGTGTCGATGTCGATACGATACCCGCCGCCCACATACCAGGCCCCGTTCTGGACCCCCAGCGCCCAACTGGGCTTGCGGTCGCTGCTGAGCGGAACGAAGATGACAAAAGCAGTATCGCTCTGCGGCCAGGACTTGCCGAACATCACGACGCGAGCATCGACAATCTGAATGGCTATCGCCGTCAGCTGTCCGCCCGTGGAGCACGGCTTCACCGTAAGACTCTGCGCCTGCAGGCGGATGAATTGCTGGATTCCGATATCGATCTTGGCGCTAAAGCTCGGGAACTGGATGCCCAGGGCCAGGCCGGGGTTGCTCCCGCCTGTCCAGCCAATCAGGAACGGAACATGGAAGCTGCCCTGACCGCCGGCTAGCTGCCCGATCGAACCCAGGTCCAGGTCCAACATGAAACCGAAGTGCAGCTTGGTTCCGATCGTAGGGAAACCCGGTAGCGAAAGACGCTGAAAATGCAGGTCGCTCTCCAGGTCGATCAGGTTCGCGATGGCGATGCTCATGCCCTTGAGCTTTACCGGCAGCATCGATAGCAGCGAGTCTACCGCGCCGGGATCGAAGTCGATGTCGGCGGAGATCCCATCCGCTTTGAAGCCGAACGTAAATGTTCCTGTGGTGTATTGGAAGCCGAAGGAAGACAGACGGATTTGCTTGACGCTGAAGAGCGGCAGCTGAGGGACGCTCTCGCTCAGCACAAGTGTGCCGTCCAGACCGACAAAGACGGTCAGATTCCCGTTGCTGTCTTTTGAAGTGACGCTGAGCTGTGCGCGCGCGATCGTCAATTCCTTCAGGTAAGAACCGCTCCCAAAATCGATCACAATCGGAGTCGGACTCACCAGGCTGAACACATCCTGGGTCTTATTGCCGGGAAGAGGCCGGCTCTCGTAGCTGCCGTCGAGTTCGATGGCTCCCGCCGAGGACACCGGATCCCAGAAGAGATGGTCGAAGTTGACGGAGACGTTCGCCTGGAACGACGCAATCTGGCTGTTCTTCAAGACGATCTGCAGCGAATTCACCACCAATCCGTAGGTGCGCGTGGCAGGATGCTGAGGCGGATTGGACGGGTCGATAGGTTCCTTGTCGACGGTCGTGGGCGCAGATGGAGCCTTCTGATTCCCGAGCACATAACGGATCAGGCCAAATGCCGAGCCCGGACGCTGCGGCGTCGGGCTTTTCAGATCAGTGCTGCGCACAGGCACCGCGTTCAGGCCAAAGTGGTGTGCACGCAGGCCTGGCGAGTCCGTGCTGAGCCCCGGTTGCAGCGCCGCGACAATGTCGGGCAGGCCGGGCACCGGGATGTCCAGCGCAAGAACGCCCTGCCAGGTCGGATCGAACCAGACTGCTTCCAGATCCTTCAGGTAGCCCGGCGTACTGGACGATACCGAATCGCTCAGGCCCGTAAGGTCCTTCACTGCTTTGCTGAGGGCCGCCACACCTCCCGAATCAGCCGGCGCCAGCAGCGCTTGACAGGCCCAGAGACTCGGGCTCTTCACGAGGTCGTCCAGACTCTTCCCGGTAAAGTACTTCACCAGGAAAACCGAGGCGTTCATTCCTGAGGTGACCGTCTTGTTAGGGTCCGAGATGTCCAAACCGGTGGGGCCGATCGAGAAGGAAAAGTCGCGTGCGTAAAGAGTAGCTGCCGGAGCAATGACGTTCAACGTCTGAACCGTTGGATTGCGGAACACCATGAACAGGTGGTTGCTAGCAAGCGCCTGCTGCACATTGTTGTAGGTATCGGTGTTCGTATTGCAAACTCGCAGCGAGAAGTCTGTTCGGAGAGTCTGGCTGTCGGGATTTCCAAAATATAAGAAGCCATAACTGCCGTCGGCGCCGACCTGAGCGAGGAGGCCCTGAGGCGTCACGACGAGCTGGCCGGCGGGGTCGGCTGCGGCGAGCCCTGTCGTCGCTGCCGCGGTACCGGCCCGAGACTTATTCCGGCGAAACTGCGCGAGATGAGTTGTTTCAAATTTAGTGATCTCATCCGCTGTACCGCTGCCTCCTCCCTGGTAGCCCGCTCCGGGAAACATGGGCATCGGAACGCGCATCGTTCCAAACGGATTGCGGTGACGCAGGAGGTGATCGTTTTGACTCGATCCGGCTTCAAACAAGGCCGCCTCCGCCGGCAGCGAGTGATAATCCGCCGCCAGAGGAGTGCCTGCGTTCGGGCAGTGAACGTAAGCCGTGACGCAGCTCTTCTTCCCGGCTGCGGGATCGAAGATCAGCCGGTCCGTCGGGTTCACCGTTTCGTCTTCCAGAAAAAATGCCGGCCCCTGCACGAACTCCAGATGCGTTGCCTTGGTCAGATCGAAGAACTCGGTTGTCGCCGAACCCGCGACCACGTCCCGATTGCCGATGTTCAGAGCCGTGAAGCTGCTCGCAGCCGCTTCAGGCCCCAGGATTTCAAACTGACCCTCCGGATGGAATATCACATCAGTTCCGGATTTCAGCGACTGGTCGGCTTGGAGATAGTCGGAAACCACACCAAGTCGAGCCGTTCCCGCATTATTCCCCGGGCTGAGGGTGAAGCGCTGGCCGGTCGCACCGAATAGGGACGTGTGAATCTTGGCCGCGCCGAATTCAATCCGGGAATTCAGCCTGACTCCGCCGAGCCATGCCGGCGTTCTCAGCGTATCTCGCGGATCCAGGAAGATTGGGCAGCGTGGCGTCCCCTCCGCGGCCACGGGAGCCTCCACCTTGTCTGTCAATTCGCTGTACCATGTCCGGCATCGCACCGGTTCGCCGCCCGGCTTGGGCGGATGTTGCGGCGCTGCCTGGTAGACGAAGCGCGTCTTGCGGATCGGATGGCTTGCAGGAAGATCGGCCGGGCACTCCACCGCCAGTCCAATCGCTCCAGCCGCATAGCCGGACGGTGTCTGCAGCGGGATCACGAGCGCGCCGTTGAGCGTGCCGGCGGCGCTGCCGATGCTCCAGGTGAAGTCTTCCGCGGAGACTATCTTCAGGAGGAGCTGGGTGCCGCTTCCATCCGAAGTAATCTGGAAATCATCCAGGAGCGAAGGCTGTTTCCCATCGACGATAAGGGCGAGGTCTGCCACCTTGATCGGTCCGACGCTGCCATTGGGAAATAGATTGGGAGAGCCGCCCTTGAACGTGGCGTCAAGCCAGTATGCCAGCTTTCCCCATGATCCCGAGGCAAGTGGACCAGGCAAAAATTGCTGGAGCGCGGCCGCGCTGTTGCTTCCATCGAAGCTTTGGCAGAAGTAGATGGAACGCGTGAGCACGCCGGATGCGCCCGCGTCCGCCTCGTTCCACTGCGCTAGCAAAGAGTCCAGTTGCGCAGTCGCCCCGCCCGGGGCCGTGCCCTTCCACACAAACAAATGGTCGTGCGGCGCGTCCACAGGACCCCAGGCTTCGATTCCGGCGTCAGCGAGGTAGCGCTGGTACATCAGAGCGGCCATAGAATTCGTCTCCTTCAAAGACCTGCGCCTCATTCAGCACGGTTAGGTTCGTGGTGTAGAACAAGAATTGCCTCGTTTGCGCTTCGTCGCCGATGCGTAAGGTGCGACGCACTTCGAGCAAAGGATGCGACCTCGGGCTACTCACATGGCCCACGCTTGAGAGCATCCACGATGCCAGCGCGGTCCCCCACGTCTCCCCATCCGGCACGGTCTTTTCAAGCGGACGGCCGTTCCAGCTCACGTGATGCCGCAGCTCGATGACCGTGTCGTTCGTGAACACTCCTATCGTAAAGGCCGGATCGGCCAGTCCTTTGGTGTCTTTAGGATCGTTTCCAGCACCGGGAAGGTCCGGAGTCGTGAAGTAGGTCTGGTCCAGCAAGCCCATAATCTCGTTTTCAGCACACGCTGGAGCGCCGCTGTCGCACCCAATCAGCAGAAAGCGTCGTTCGAACTGCGCTACAGCAGTGGCTTTTGTTGCTTCTGCCCCGCGTGCATCGGTCACATAGGCGGCGATTCCGGACGTGCCTGGACCTGCATCCGACTTGATGTACCCCTCAGGCGTCACCAGGAACATATGGGCCGGCAAATCCTTTCCAGCCGCTCTGGGTTTCAGTAGCCTCGAGTCGTGCAGATCGAGCAAAGTGTTCACCGGAAGAAACAGCGGGAACGTGCCGGCCTTGATGTCGCCGGACATGAGGCCGCTCCACTCCGTCGGAAAAGGAACGGTATTGCCTGCAGCCTGGGTACCGCTGTCGTCATTAAGGGGTGTCATCGGAACTGCTTTGGGTGGTAAAAGCTGTAGACCGGTTCCCCCGTAGATCTGCAACTCGGAAACCCCACCCATCGTAGGACGAACGTTGCCCGATGTAATCCCCGATGTCACCGTGGGAAATACGGCTGTTGCACCCCACGTGATCGAAAGCTCCTCTCCCGCTCCGATCTCCGTTGCGTGCATCTCTATTTTTCCTTTCAGCGCTGGAATTCCTTTGCCCGGGTCAGGGGCATATGTTACCTCGAAGTTCCTCCGCGCGGAGTCATTCAGAGAATTGTCGGCAAACCGTGCGAACGCAGCGTCAGCCAGTACGCTGTCCTTCCAGAATTTGGTGAGGTCGGAAAAAAAAATACCACTGAATCGATCCGTGCAGTCTTCGAACCACCAGCAGCCACTATGGTGGAGCAGGAATTTTGAAAAAGCGATCTGCAACCGGTGAAATTCCTCCCAGCGCAGCATCCGAATGCGTCCCATCGAATCGCCATCGACGTTTATGGTGAGTTGATCTCCACTCCGCGTCAGTTTCAGTACAATCGCTTCCGCGGGAGTTGCGCTGTGCGGCCAAGAAAATTGCGGGTCATGGAAATGGTTCCTCTTATTCCCAGAAATTGGGTTAAGAGTGATTTGCGGGAGCGCTACGGTCGACAGCCCAGGATCAAGTGAAGGGAAAACAAATGCGCGGGAGGAGTCAGGTGCGTGGGGATCCAAATGATCCGGCGCGACCGTCAGCCACGCCGACGGGACAACCTCATGTTGTCGCGATACCGCGTCCTGGGAAGCAGAGTTGCGGGTCAGAGACATCGTCACGAGCGCTACGAAAATCACGCGGTCGAGCTGACGGCGAAGTCCGGCCGTCGTGCTTGTGTCGATGATGCGCGTTCTGTGTCTCAATCTCTGACCTCCGATTAGCTTGTTGAACTAAGCGATCACATTGCTGGGAGCGATCAGACCGAGGCGAGTGGCCCACGCTCTTATCTGAAGAACGAGATTTGCCCAACTAAACCTTTTCCTGAAGTGATACCATGGCAGGCGGTGACCCAGGGACGGGTGTAACTCGGAGTGGGAGCTGGATGGATCATCCAGACAGGACAACAAAGGGGAAGTGTCGTTGATGGCGCGCAAAAGCCAGCCTGCAATGGGAGTTGCTCCCGTTGCGACTTTTAACGGCCAAGGAATCAACATCGCGAACGAGATTTGAGCACGCGGACTTCACGGATGACTCCAATGAGACTCTTATTAGTGGGCCATGGTTGAAGCAAACACGTTACATGAAGAGACTCAAAAGCGCAAACAAAATTGATTGCGCGTCATTCGACGACATGCTTAAAGCCGCTATGCTACTAGCTCGTAAGCAAATACACCTTAGCTTTGGCCTGCCAGCCAGTCCCATTGAACGGGCGCGAATCGGGGCCAACACCGCCGTGCGATTCGGCTGTAGACCCGTTGCGAACTAGCACTACATGACCGACGCCCTCCGGGGAATCCTGCGGATTCAAGAAGGCGATGCGAACCTTTCCATCTGAGAGCATCCCATCAGCGATGCTGCTGGTCGCATATCCCTTCGCTTTCACCCAATCCTGTTGCACCACAGAGCCATCAGGAAATGGGACTGTGGGATTTGTGCCCCTGTGGATCGCAGCGCGCACGAAGCCGCTGCAATCCACACTCGTGAAGTCCGTTCCGGGTACAGAATTATCGTTGGGAACCTTGGCACCGAGTGAATATCCTACGCCTGCGGCCTGACATGCTCCTAGGAATGCTTGCACCTTAGACCAATCGAGCGCCATCGTGGCCGTTGCGGCCAACTCTTCAGGAACGAACTCCACAGCCCATCCACTACCGTAATTGGCAAGGTAGGTTGCTCTTGCCAGATTCTTCGGCATACTTTCGGAAGTCGGCATCGCCGGATCGATAGCCTGTGTATTTGCCTGCTGCGCCATTCGCTCTACCTCAAACCTTCGAAGTTTGTTAAATACATCGCAAGATTAGCTTCCTGCCGCAACCGCCTGACCGCTTACTGCAATACGAACACACGTTACCATGAAGCGGGACATTTAGTCGGTTCAAACGGTAATGACGGTCCATTTGTAATTGCCAACCGGATCGGACGAATCCGATATTGGGAATGACGCACCGCACCGTACAGCTCCCGGACCGGAGTTAGTGCAAAGCCGCGCCGTATCAGAGGTACTCAAGGTGTTCGCACCCACGATGTTTGCCACTAAAACGAGCGAGCAGGAATCCGTTCCGGCTGGATTCGCCAACGAAACTGTCAGTGCCATATGTCAATCCTCCGTTGTATGTTTGATTAACTGCCCATCGGCAAGAACATCCTGTCATGTTTTCCGCGTAGTTCGTTAGCGCTGTGGTAATTCTGTGTCGAATGTTATTTGTCATTGCCATGGAGTCCGGGAACCGTGAGATGCAAACGCTTAACCAACTGTATGAAATCGATCCAGTAATCCTTCTCCAGGATAAGTTTTTCACGAACAATGACTGGGTTCGCCACGAGGTTCTCAATCCGGTACTTGAACAAGTTCTCAAACATTTGTGAATTTATGACTCCAGACCGGATCAGTAGTTCGCAATGCTCAAAAAGGCCCATATAGTCCTCGACCTGAGCCCGCTCTTCAAGCGTCGTCGGACCGATCCCGGTTCCACACCAATCGCCACCGGGGCGCAATCGAAGATGTACCCTATCGTGCGTAGCGAGCATCCGCTCGATCTCGAGCATAAATCGTCCACGTTCTACCAAAAGCGCCCGTCTCAGTTGGAACCCCCCAAACAAAAGGGCTAGCACTGCGGTCGGAGCGCCGATTATTGTCGCCAAACTAGACCATTCTGACAATCCCGTAGGAGATGCGAGGCACATCCTTACTCCTTTCCATGACTTCAAATCTGACTGACGCTTGTCTGTCCTCCAAATGGGTGCAGATTTCGGCTATTCAGGCGTTAACACCGCAAAGGTTGGGAACGACAAAGGTGCCATATGCTAAAGTCAGTCCTTCAGGCACCATCCGATTTTCGTAAGCGTAAGTTGGACCGATCAGAGTCCATGCTGCAAGATGGCCTGAATGCTTTGTATCGTTTCACTGTCTCCAGGAAAGTTTCCGTGCTTGAGCGATCCACACCGAAACCCAATCGGTGGAGGATTTGTAGCGTCGGTCGGGGACAGGACGCGCGCGAATGTCGCAGCGGGAGGCGTCGGGAACTGGGTTCGAATCAACCCCAGACTCGGGTATTCTGAGGATGCGAATATCTTGGCCTGCGTGAAATAGCGGTCCATGCCCAAGATCGGCATATCTAAGCCGTCGAGGCCATGCGGTGCCGGTCCATCCTGTCCTTGAAAATATTCGCAAACTCCGGCGACCAGGTAGAGCAGCGATCGCGGGTAGACATTGCCGATAAATGAGTCGTCAGAGGGGCCAGTGCCGTCGGAGAGCAAATGATCTTGCTGCTCTGTGGCATCCTCCATCTGGAACATCCGAATTCCGCGGATACGCTGTGTATAGGCCTGCGCAAAGAAGTCCGCCGTATTGGCTGGCGCCAGCAGAACAATGTCGAAAGTCGTGGTTGAGTCGCCGGCACCCGTAAGAGCTTGGTCCACATGTTGAAGGAAGTTGCCAACATAGATTGCGCCCGCGCTATGCCCAATCAGCGTGAAAATGGTTTCGGGCTTATCATGGACGAGTTTGCACAGTTCTTCAATTACGGCAGTACCACCGAAAGTATTGCTGTCCAGACCGAACGCGTCGGCTGTTTCCTTCTCCATCTCTTCCCAAATGGCGCTGCCGAAATTGGCAAGGTAAAGAGCACGAAGGATTTCTTCGACAATGGTGCAGGGCAGTCCGTGATCTCGCCCTTGTGCAAAGCGCTTGATGGTGTTGAGAATAATTGGAACTGCTGCCTTGGCAATTGCGAAGGCAGCCTGCAATGCGCCACCGATGCTAAAGGGCAGAGCCTCAAGAGTCTGCACGGATCCGGCTGCGGTTCGGCTGGCCTGCAGTACCGCTCCGCGAATGGAACTAACTACTTCCGGTGAGAGCATGGTACGGGGTGAGAGCGCGATTGCCTCGGTAGTGATCCCTTGCGCGAGAACTTCGTCTACGCCCTGAGAAGAATGAGCAATCGCGAATGCTTCGTTTTGAATGAGAGGATCGGTCCTTACGGCATCCATGAATGCCTCGACTTCCTCATTCGTCAAAACGAACTGCGGGACGGCAACAGCCTGAACGACAGCCTCGTTCCCTCCGGGTTGGGCCGCCGCCGCAGATGCGACCTTAGGAGAGATGACGTTGGTCGCATGATCGAGCACCCGGCCAAAGATTGTCTCGGCAAAGATCAGTGGCAGGTGATGCGCGAGCACCTCGCCAAAGCCCGATTCCCAGATGAAGAAGAGAGGGAAGGCATAACCCAGATAGGCGATAAACTCATTCGCCGCGCTCTGCTGCCCGGACGCCTTGTCAACCAGCCCGCCGTGGAAGAACAAGGCGAGCCGGTTGGTGACTGACTGTGACTTGAAGGCCGTGAATGTGGCTGAGACGTCCGACCGCGTCATTCCATCATACCGACCATCCCGCAGATAAAGGGCGTTGATTGGAGGTGGTGCTGGGTCGGGACTCTGAACGGCGAATGCTTCAAGATTGAGAGCGGGATTCGAGAGACTCGGGACGGTCACAGAAGCCTCCAAGTGAACTCAACAGTATTCAGGTGGCCGCAGTTAAGTAAAAATAACGATACCCCAAAAGTCTCAAGACTGCATTAAGAAATCCCCGCCCACATCTTTTTTGCAGTTGTCCTAGGTGAGAGCTGGTAGGCGACAAATCAGGATTGAAGAGAGATCCTGAAAACAACAGCTCCCGTGGCAGAATCTACGCTATCCCTCAAATCTGTAAAGGTATTAGAAGGAAGCTGCTAAGATCTTGCCCCGTTCGGCGGGCCGGGAGAATCCGCCATTTGCCGTGCTCGCGATTCCAGTACACGAGACTGGTCGCCACGACACATAACGAAGCGATTTCCACACCCATTCTTCAGGAGTTTTGTATTACTCTTGTCTGGCATTTCAAGCCTGCTTCTCAATTGAGTTTCATTGGCACCCGCTGTGAAGCGTTGGGGTGTTCCAGCTTTAGCGCTTCAAACATGTCCCGGAATCGTCTAGTCCGCTTGTCCCCGCAGTTGGCACCGACCGCAACATGACGTAACACGAGCCGTTTTTGCGACCAAGTCAGAGAGCGTTTCTGGTTGTATCAGCCGCGCATGATTGTACGTCACCCAAGGGCACCTAGGAGATTGCAAATGAAGCGAGGGATTTCAACCAATCGCAATGTAACTGTTTATGCGAAGCGCCTCAAGCAGCTTGGGGTAGAGTTTGTCTTTCGCTACTACAGCACGACGACGCAGCAGCCGGAAAAGCGGCTGACAAGTAAGGAAGCGGAGACTATTGCAGCCGCAGGAATTCAGATCGGGGTGGTCTATGAGGATAACCCCAAGTCAGTCACATATTTCTCCCAAGGGCGCGGCCACCAGGACGGAGTGAATGCGTATTACGCCGCTCGCAATTTGCTGCAACCCGCGGGTTCATGCATTTATTTTGCGGTAGACTACGACGCGGCACCGCAACACATTGCCGGGCCGATTTTGGACTATTTTAACGGTGTTAACCAAGGCATCAAGGACGCTGGCAGCGATCTCAACAACTACACGGTCGGAGTTTACGGATCAGGTGCGGTCTGCGACTTCTTGAAGTCGCACTGCCCGTTCGTGAGGTACTCATGGTTGGCGGAGTCTACTGGTTGGCTCGGAAGCAAGACTTATGGCGCCTGGGACGTGCACCAGGCAGTTGCGAGCGCTCCGTTGGGTGGCATTTCCACGAATGACTACGAAGAAAACCTGGCGTTGGATGATTTTGGGGGCTTCTCCCTCAGTTACGCCGCGGCAACCGCGGTCACCGCAGATATCGCACCAGCGGACCTCACACCCGCGGTCCCACCTAATGTCGACCCGAATGCTTCTGATCAGGATAGGGCCAATGCGATGTGGAACATTGTGAGTTCAGTCGTTGCGGATTTTGATGCGGTCGGCAGCCGGGATAACACGCAGCGCTTCATGATGTATATTGCATGGCATGAAGGCAACCAGTTGACGCAGCGGCTGCAGGGCGGGGGAGGGCCGGCGCTCAGCTTCTTCAAAATACAGGGAGCCAGCGCTCAGACGGCATATAACTCCAGTTCCATGACGGACAGCCGCATCAATACCCTGGCCAGCTATACCGGTTCGAAGCACGATGATATCGTCAATGCCTTTGAGGCTCTGACTTCTTCGGCGTCGTATCCGGCCGGCAATCTAATTGGGACTCTGTTAGGGAGTTCCGATATTTTCGGCGCGTATGTTGCGCGCGCACTACTTTGGACGTTTCCCGCTGCACTTCCACAACCCGCGGTGCCGCCGGTCGCACTTTTTCAACCCCAAGCCGACTATTGGTTCCAATACTGGCACGGCGGTGTAGGCGACGCCGGCAGTTTAAAGCAAGCTTTTAAGGACCACTGCGCCCAGGTTGACGCGTTGCTACCAGCCGTTCCTTCCTCGACAGCTTTATGAGTTGGGGAATGGTGAGCTTCTCCAAAAATACAGTGCCGAACGGCAGCGAATGTGCAAAAAGCGGACGCCGAGGAGTCGGATATCACGAAGAACGTACACTATCGCGCGGTGCGGGTGTCGGGCCGCGTGCCGAAGTCATTAGCAGCATGACGCCGGTTCGGTTCCGGGTGATGATTCCGGTTCAAATAGGTTTCCGTAGTGGCGCAATAGTAGGGTATGACGGTACGCAAGACCGCTTAGTTTCGCCTCCGTAACTGCTCTGCGAAAGCTCTCGGACGCGCCTGCGTCTCCCGTCATCTGCTGGATCTGGCCATAGGCTTCGAGCTGGTGCGAGGCAAAAACGGGGAAACGCGCCAGATCCTCCGCCGAGCGCCGCATCTCCTCTGTGGCCGCATCGAGTTGTTGCAGGTCGCCCCATGCCTTAGCGCGTTGAATGGCGGCAAACAAAATCCAAGGGTCCATGCCTTGCTGTGCAAATCGCCTCATTGCCTCATCCAGGTACCAAAGCGCCTTTTTTGCTTGGGTTACATGGTCTCCGGTCTGAAGGGCTAGCGCCAAGCCTCCGGGTCCCACGTACCATCGGCCCAGCGCCAAAGCGCGGAACCCCATAGCGAACCCGTCCCCCACCCGGCGCACCTCGTCGAATTCACCGTCGTACTGTGCTGCCAGCGGAATAATACTTCGTTCCGTATGCGCGACAGCGAGCAGATACAGAGAAACGACGCGAGCCGTTCGAACCACGTCGCCGGTCGCTCGCGCGCGGGCGAGGAGCATCTCAAACGTGCCGAAGACAACTTCCGCGGGTTCCCGATTCCAATTGACGATCAGGACCTGCGTCGCCGCCAACCAGGCGTCGACGGTCTCCTCATTGGTGCGTGGGACGCAATTGTTCCACTGACCTTTTTGGAGCCCGATGATGACCCAGCCAGCTGAAGCTGTTGCCCATTCGCCGCGATTCATCCATAGAAATAAACTTGTGAGCCAGCCGTTCGCGGCAAAGGCATAAGGTGTATCGCGCAGCCGCATAAGCGATTGCTCGCACTCGACCGCGGCATTGGCATTTTCTCCATTCATATCCAGTACTGCAAAAAATCGGCCGAAAGCCGCACCCAGTCTCCCATAATTCAGTTGCAATGCCTGGAAGTCCGCCGTGCCCCGTTCCTCGAAAATCTCGTTCCGCACCAATCGGTCCATGATTCTTGCGGCCGGCTCGGATTGGCCCGCAGCCTCCAGCACCGCCGCCAGGCAGAGACCGGTGGCCGCGAGCGATAGAGTCGACGCCCATTTCCCCAGTTGGTCAACAAACATCCTCTCGCCTGATATCTGGCGAGGAGATGGGAAAGTTTGCCAGGCAACTTCTGTATTCGCGCAAACCCGCTGCAGGAACTCGCCCGTGTCCGCCAGTTCCACATCGCCGCGGCCTTCTCCGTACGCGGCCATTAGCCAGTCGGCCCCCGACTCCGGTTTCGGCTTGTTTCGATACGCAATGTACGTAGCGCCCGGCCCGAGCGTCGCTCCCTCGATGAGACCCAGATAGGTGCGGTCCGTCTCCAGGTCTCCGGCGGAGAATCCAAGATAGAGCCAATAGGAGGAAAAGAGCGGCTGTAGGCACTCATGAATGGCCCTGGACCGGCCTTTCTTCCTCTGTTTCAGAGTATCGATCATCGACAGGGGGGAACTCACGCAACCGTGTATCTTGATGACCGGTATCGGACCAACCGCGTTTTGGCCGAGATGTTCGGCCACACGGCGATATCCAGCATCGTCGATAGCGGCAGCATAGGCGACGCCATGAGCCTCCAGGGAAAGTTCGATCAACCTGTCGAAGTTCGTTGTAATGATCGCGCGTACTGCGCCTGCCGCCGCTAACGAAGCAATGCCATCGTGGGTCGTGTTATGAACGTCGACATCAAGCGATTGCAGTCCACGAAAGTAACGATCTCTGCAGATCTCTTCAATGATTTGGGCTTGATAATCGGGAGGAAATTGGTCGATCTGCCGTTGCTCATTCAGATGCGTCTCAACATCTTCTAGCCAGTTATCTCGCCCGATGGCAACTTCCAGTCGCTTTCGTAGAGTATGAAGAATTGTTTCATTCAGCGCTTTCCATCCAGGTAAACACGATGGAGCATTCATTGAAACGCCCGCGCCTGCAAAAATCACAAGGTGCGACTCCCGGATTTCCTTGATCAATTCAGCATTCATTGGGGAAAGTCTCCGTCGTTAGCGATCTGCTGGCTTCTATATACCGCAGGCACCTTAAAGCTATCTGTCAAGTCTCTTAGAGCCCGTTATAAATTTTTGTGCGGGTGGTATTACCAGAGAAATCGGGCCAGATGAGGCGCACGACCACGGTCGTGGCGGATCCATTCGAGGACGACATCGAAGTATTGCCCGATTTGCGCTGCAACGTGCCGGGCTGGGCCAGCGCCACCCGTAGGAGAGTGAGCAAAAGGCTCCTGCCTACCTGCGCCGAAGGGCGGTACTAAGTCACCTTTAACGTGAGGTCCTTGGTTACAGTGTCCTTGCCATCGTTGACCGAGAAAGAAAGTGTATAGGTTCCAGCGACTCCTGCGTTCTGGGTTCCTGTGATATTTCCAGACCCAGCGTCAAGCGTAAGGCCTGGCGGCATAGCCACAGGATTTGCTGCGGGCACTATCTTGGTCAGCGCCCATTTGTAGCTGCACGTGCCGCCCGTTGCCTGCAGAGTTTCACCGTAGTCAGCATGTGCCGAATCCCAATCTTTAAGCGCCGTCTTCGTGATCTGGAGTTTGGTGTCGTCGACCTTGCCCGACCGATCATCCTTCGGTTTGAAGAGGGTGAGGAAAACTTCGCGAAGTTTCAAGAAGGCCGTATCGGAGAACGCGCCGGCAAGCGCCGCAATGGCGCAAATGCCAAATTTGTTAACCGAACTGGAATCGCTGGACCCCGTGAGAAAGCCTCCGCGGATAGCTAGATACATGATCAAAGCAATACCCGCGCCCTCAAATGGCTGTATCAGGTAATAGCAAGACCACGAATTCGCGAACGTGCAATTGCCGAAATAGTCGGCCAATGTTTTGAGCCCGTAGACGCAACTGCCGAAGGCGCCCATCAGGAGCACGAGCAGCAGAAACTGCGTATCTTGGCTGATCTTCCATTCTCCCGCCTGCCCCTTTACGATCTGAATCCTACCGGTTCCGAAGTCGGCCTTGCCGTCATTGACGGTAACAACATTCGTAGCTTCGGTAGTCAAGTCGGCGGCGGTAAGGGAAATAGTCATGTGGTTGCCGTCGATGTAGGTCTGCGGGCGCACCGAATCATCTAGCTTCACCACGGTACCCTTGGCAAAGCCCTCTCCGATGAGGGTGATTTTAGCCGCATTTCCGGCCGCTGCATCGGGCACAATCCGAGAGAGTTTCAGTGGACCAGGCCCAGGCTTCTCATCAGGATTTGCCGCGAGTGCAATCACCTGCGTCAAGTCCGGGTTCATGTCCCAAAGCTTGTACACACCCCAACCGGTAAGGATTACGAAGGCCACCAGATAGGCGGTGAGAACGGTCTTCCAGAAAGTCTTCATGACACCCTCCCAGTCGAGTATGGGCAGTTTCCAGCCGAGGTTGAACCAACTCACGGTAGCATCCTCCTCAGGGAAAAGAAGATGGGAGACAGTTCCAGATAAAGGCCGCAAAGCAAGAAACCGAAGAGCACAGCAAGCAGAATGCGAGGGTCAACCGGAATATCAAGCCAATTTACTTCAAGTGCCTTGAAAAGTCGAGAGCAAAGATATACGGCAAAGAGTAATGCCGGCGGGAGCCACCAGAGCGGGGGCAAGCTCGGGGAACTGTAAGCGCCTGCGAACGCAACAATTGAAAACACGGCCAGAAAGGTTGCGAACAGCGGTCGCTCCCGGAGCCGCCTGAAGAAGACGCTCAAAACCGCATGCGCCAATGCGGAAAGTGTTGCCAGCCATGGTGAAGGAGCCACGCGCAGAGGCTACCACAAATTGCGACTGCGGAACGAACCAGAGCCTCCTCGCCGCGATTTGGCTGGGGAGTACGCGTCACCGCCTATAGTTTGGAATGGGCATGTTTCTCCGCGGCGATAATGGCTTGGTTGAGGGGCGTTCAAGGATGCACCATAATCCTTCTCCCCACCCGGTGGACAACTTTGTTCGATCGCCTGTTTGCTTCCCGCTCACACGGCGGTAGGTCCCAGTTAGCGCGGAACCTAGGAGCACAGCCGGGCAATTTCGGTTTTTTTCGGAACCCAGCCTTGGTCGCGCAAGCAAGTACAGTCTTTCCCTTTGTAGGGGAATCTGCTACTCTGCGTGCCGGGTTCCCATTCCCAATTGGCTGTGTAGAAACACAATCGACCGTGCGCAACGAAGGATTATCCGCGCTGCGCTTACCGAGTGGAATCATCTGATTTCAAGGAGAGCACTCCGTGGCAAAGCAGAGCACCTTCCAACCCAAGGCCATCGACCAAACGATTCAGAAGAATCTGGACAAGTTGAGCAAGCCCGGAGTTCTCACGGTTCGGCCAGGCTATGAAATTGCCGGCGACCAACTCACCGGCAAACAGGCAATTGTCGCTACAGTTCACACCAAGCTAAGCAAGGCGGATCTATCCAGCAAGGACTTGCTCCCCGATAAGATTGGAGCCTATCCGGTCGATGTGCGTGAGGCTTCGCCGTACCAGCGGCTCCGTGCGACTGACCCTGCATCGGCGGACGTCGCGGAAACGTATGGACTTCCTGCGGATAATGATCCAATCTGGCCCAACGAGCGCGAATTGCCGAGCGGTAAACTCATCACCAGCCCGGCCAGCGCTATCGGCAAAGCGTTAGTCAGTTCGAAGAAGACGCAGCCGGCGGCGCATCAGGCACTCGCCTCGTTTAGCAAGAAACCAGAGGTTCCGGGTGGGTACGAGCCGCCGGCGACTGCTCCAGCTCTGGTTCGCTTCCAGCTGAACAACGCGACGGTTATTGCTCATGTAAGCCCGGATGCGGGCTTCAAGACACTTTCGAGTTTCCTTGCAGACACCCAGAAAACGCTGGTGATCGGCATGTACGATTTCACCTCTGGCCCGATTCTGCAGGCCTTCCTTGCCGACCTGGACGGCACTAAGACATTGCAGATGGTGCTCGATAGTCCCGCCCCGAACCCGACTCGAGATCAAACGGACGTGCAGACAGTACAGATTCTCGACTCATCTCTGGGAGCGCGGGCCAAAATCGCGAGAGCACTGGTCCGCACCGACAAATTCGCATCCGAGTGGTTGTTTCCCTCCGCGTATCACATCAAGGTGATCGTACGAGATGGTAATACCGTGTGGCTGTCGAGTGGAAATTTGAACAACAGCAACCAGCCCGACTTATCCCGTCCGCCAACGACGGAGGATCGGGACTGGCATGTCATCATCACTGACGCAGGCCTGGCTCAAACATTCTCGTCCTACCTGAATTATGACTTCAATGAGGCCATGAAGTACCAAGCCCCGGATCAAAGCGCGATCGCGCCGGCGATAGCAGGCGCCGCGATTGAAAACGCGGAATTGAAGAAGCAAACAAACACGAATCCGCCTGCGAGTAAAGCGGCTGGGCCGCTGGTGAATCCCGTTTCCGCCAAGACGTTCAAGAATGTCAGTTCGTTTATAACACCCCTCTTGACCCCGGATGTGATTGCAGCTACCAAGCAACCGCAATACTTAACCAACATTATTAATTTGATTGACAGCGCTCAGAAATCGATCTATATCCAACTCCAATACATAGAATCTTCGGCGACAGATAACACCAATGCCTTTTATACGAATTTGCTGGAAGCTATCGCTAAAAAGGTCGCGGCGGGCCTGGACGTAAAGTTGATTGAGAGCCGCCAATATGGAGTCAAGTGGATCGAGAAGATGAAGGCTGGCGGAGTGGATCTTACTGCCAATATCGCTCTCCAGTACAACGTGCACAACAAGGGCTTTGTCATCGATTCCAAGATGGTGGTGGTGAGCAGCCAGAATTTCTCACCCGCCGGCGTGCATGACAACCGCGACGCCGGCGTAATTATCGAGAACGAGGATATTGCCTCCTACTTCGAATCGATCTTCCTGTCCGACTGGACGAACAAAACCATACCCGCCTCATCAGCAGATTCATCGAAAGCGGCCCCAGCCGCAACGGGCAAGAAAGGGACACCCGTAAAAGCTGCGAAGGCAGTGGCGAAGAAGGCTGCAAAGAAGGCAGTTAAGGCTCCGGCAACTCCGGCAAAGAAGGGTGCCGCGAAAAAGGCTAAAAAAGGGACAAAGGCTGGAAAATGACGACCATTTTATTGATTCGTCACGCGGAAAAACCCGACGGCGAGTATCAGGGAGTGAACGAACTTGGAGTGAACGATGCGGAATCGCTCATTCCGCAAGGCTGGCAGCGGGCCGGTGCGCTCGTAGTCTTTTTCGCAGGCCAAAGCGGCCTACCCATACCCGACCAGATTTATGTCTCTGCCCCCGATAAAGAAAAGGTTGCGCCGCACGTCAAGATCGGATCGAAGAGCAACCGGCCTATCGAGACGGTGACCCCGTTGGCGGCGAAGCTGAACAAGACGCCGATCCAGACATTCTCCAAGGGCGATGAGGCAGATCTCGTCGATGCAATCGTGAAACTCGATGGCACGTCGGTGGTGTGCTGGCAGCACGAGTCGATTCCTCAGATAGCGGAACTGATAATGGGATCGAGTGCCGGGATCCCCAGCCCCTGGCCTCCTGGTCGCTTTGACGTGGTCTGGACCTTTACGCGCGATGATGCAGGCAAGCCTTGGATCTTTGGACAAGTGTGTCAACGTCTTTTGTCGGGCGATGGACTGAACCCAATCGCGCAGAGCGATTCACTGCACTAGGACCTACCCTCTTTACTGATTCTGTCGCTTGTGCTTCCGAGGTTCCAATCGAAGAACATTGCTTTTATCGATCATGTTTAACGCCGATCATGCCTGCGATCATTGCTCAAAAAAGCCGACTTCCCGATACCGAATTCGATTATTCAGTTCTGGAAGCCCGCGGAAAGCGGATATCCTGTTCGAACCTCGATGGGATAGAAAACATAGTGAATCATCAATATCTCGCGGTGGAACAATGATTCGAGAACGATCATGAAAAGAATTGCGGTTATCGTCAATAAAACTTGGGAGGCGGCGCCGATCCTTGCCGTATTCACCGCGCCGTATGCGGCAACGAGCAACGCATCGTCCCGCCCGGTGTTCTGGTCGGGCAATCTTGCATATCCCTTGCCTCAGAGGTGGCCTGATTCGGATGAACCTACCAAGTTCCCTCTGCGCTACACACTCCAGTTCGGTGACACGACCGCAGAGTGCTGGTGTCTCGCCGATTTTCAGGATACTTCGGACAGCATTAGGAAGGCGGGCTTTATCCGGCAGATCATCTCGGCACGAGAGGAACCGTTGGATCTGGTGATCGCTGTCGGCACTGCCGCTTCGGTCACCTGTGGATTGCAGGGCAGCGTCATGGTCGGATGTCGAACGTTCATGCATGATGCCTACCCGGATGCTCCACCGCAGGACCAGCGGCCAGACTACTGGCCGGCGAGATTTGCTGACATGATGATGGAGTCGTCCTTCGCGGGTAAGCTTGACCTACTGATGAAGGGAGTATGTCCGTCGTGGGCGACCGACGCTCAGCGTCTCATGTTTCCAGCGCGAAACGGCGAAGGCCGGCTCCGCGTGATGATTGACTCCTCGCTGGTGGCGGTCGGTGACGTAAATATCGGTGCCAATTACAGTCAGTATCCAGTCAAGGAGCCGGTGGCTCTGAACGCCTGCCTGACTGTGAATCGGGACGCGAAGATCGCGAGCATCGAGACGACAAGCGCACTGATCCGAGCGATGGTGGATCCTGCACCATTCATTTTTCTATCCGCAATCGTCAACGATATAGGACAACTCGCACGCGACGTGAATCCGAGTGAGTATGCTCAAAACTTTATTGGAGCGCATAATGGAGGTATCGTCTTGGCAGCGCTTCTTCCTGTAATTGTGGCGCAGGGCGGCTGAATTTGGGCATAATTTGATTGCAGGGGTTTGAAGGCACCTGAATTATGCATAGCCTGAGCACACAGGCACCCCCGGCCTGTTGAGCAGCGGTGTTGTGCCAGTATCTTGAGCCTCTGAATTTCCCCCTTGTTTTCGATTTCCCAAGGCCGTGCGGTA
>Ga0182013_10001877_pt1 | contig 28111 bp, 27 predicted proteins | sample 612S2MmetaG_FD_120487 | JGI IMG/M metagenome (GOLD analysis project Ga0182013, IMG submission 120487) | Permafrost microbial communities from Stordalen Mire, Sweden - 612S2M metaG | ecosystem: Environmental > Terrestrial > Soil > Wetlands > Permafrost | place: Sweden: Stordalen | collected...
GTCTCCATGCCGACCTTGACGAAGGCGGTGACGATGCCGGTGTCCTGGCAGAGGGGGCGGTGGCCCTCGTAGCACATGCGGGAGTTGATTAGGATCTGGGCGATGGCGTCCTTGGCGGCGGGGGACTGCTCGAACTCATAGGCGCGGGCGAGGTTGGCGATGTAGTCGGCGGGGTGGTAGAAGCTGATGTACTGGAGCGCGTCGGCTACGCTGCGGATTACGTCGTCCTGCTTGATGATGGCCATGGTGTGTGTCGGGTCCTTTTGTGTGCTGAGTAAATTTTAGACCTGTGTGGCGGGTGAGGTAGTGATGTGGGGCACAATACGCTGGGGTGATTATGATGGGTGCGAAAGGGTAGATTCGGCGGTGCGGGGAGCGCTCGCGCGCGCGGCAGGTATCTATTGTCGCGGGTCAGGATTGAACTGGCTGCACTGCTTTGGCGCGCAAGCCCCATAGCACGAGGATTGACGCGCCGATGATTGCGATGCCCGTGGTGGGGAATCCGATTGCTACGACATGCTCTTGCCACGGCTGGCCGCCATGGGCCGTTCCTGTGATCGGAGAGAGAGCTGCGGTTCCGAAGGCCGCGGCGAACGTGGTTACGAGCCAGTTGCCGTAAGTGCCATAGAGCGCGCTCCAGTAGGCAATGGCCTTGGTTGAAGGCGACAACCTGACGTGGTTCCATCCGGCCGCGAGCGCAATCAGGAAGGTTCCGTTCATCACGCCCTCGAGATGCGCGGCAAGTCCCATGCGTATATTTGCGAAGTGCGTCTCTGCGAAGCCGGTCAACAGGCCAATCAGGAATAAGAACATTCCGTGCCACATTAGGCGGCGGTTGGTGGTTTCCATTTCGGCTCTCCTCCTACTCGGAGAGCAGGCACTGCGGGTGCGTTTCGGAGCCTGTATTATAGGCCGCGAAGACTGATGCCGGGTCGGGTGGGCCGAGCATCAGAGTAGGTTGGTCGAGGTGAATTATGGCGGAGATGAGGCACGAGAAGGATTCGCTGGGAGTGGTGGAGGTGCCGGCGGGGGCGATGTATGGGGCGCAGACGGCGCGGGCGGTGGAGAACTATCCGATCAGCGGGATGAAGTAAACCTCGAACCGCCTGTAAAGTCGCGGGCTAAGAGCGAATCACAGAGATCACAGAGTTGAGGAGAGAACACAGAGGGTTCTCTGGCTGGATCAATTTTAGCGCTGGGGGGAGGGTGGGGGTCGTGATGGGGGGCACAACGAGAGCCCGCCCTTTCTTGGTTTAGCTTTGATCTTTCAAGTTGTCGCTTCGTCCGGCTTCGATACGAGACCACTGCGAGACAGGACGGGTATCGAGCGTTAACTCGCCTACCGCATACGCCTGCGGCCAGCCTTCTGGGGAGTCTTCATGCTTTTCCTGGCGTCCATAGGCGGTGAGGTCAAGCAGGTGGTAGCTGTTGTCCATCACTTCGACTCCGCGCGAGGTGGTCCAGTAGGTTTCAAAGACTCGTGAACCGTCTCGCAGGTAGCAGACCAAGTGCATCCGACCGATGCGTCTGCCTGTCAGCAGCGTGTCCAATGAGCCCAGGGCGGAGTACCACGGCATCTGCCATCCCATGAAATCCCGATAGCGAACACTCTCCTGGTAAGGTCCTTGAGCGAAGACAGCGAAGGTGACATCGCGGGCGTGGAAATAAGAGAGCTCGCCCATGTGCGAAGTGACCCAGGTGCAACCCTGGCACTGATCCTGTGCCGGATGTCCTGTATGCCACATGAAGTAGTAGGCAATCAGCTGGCGCCGGTCCTCGAATGCGTCGAGCAAGGACACTGGCCCATTGGCTCCGATCAGGGGCGTTGCGGGGTTCACTTCCACCATCGGCAGGCGGCGTCTGTCCGCGGCGATGGCGTCGCCCCGATGTGAGAGTTCCTTTTCCCGGACACGCAACCGGCTGAGCTGCTGCTCAAACTCGTCGCGGCCAGCCACGGGCGGAAGCGACGCTCCCCGGACAGCCCGCGCGGCTGCCTCCCTCACTCTCTTCGATTCCATCGCCATCAGTACCTCCTCGTTGTCTGCTCCTACAGAACCCGAACGGAGCCAGCGTTCCCGTTTGCCGGCTGCGCCGGATCGCCCTCTGGTTGGATGCATGATAGGCCCGCCGAGGGCGCTGAAGACAGGGTGGCTGCAGTGGACGCGGCGACAGAGCGGCCGAGTTTGCAGAAGGTCGGCGCACGGCATGTCATCGACGAAGGTTTTGGCCTAGCATCAAAATGAACTTGCGAGGTGTGCGATGGAGATGCGGTTGGAGAAGGATTCGCTGGGGGTGGTGGAGGTTCCGGCGGGGGCGATGTATGGGGCGCAGACGCAGCGGGCGGTGGAGAACTATCCGATCAGCGGGATGCGGGCTAGTCGATTTCTGATTCGGGCGATGGGGATGGTGAAGAAGGCCGCGGCCGAGGCGAATGGTGAATTGGGCGTGGTGAGTAAGGAGCGGGCGGAGGCGATTGCGCGGGCGGCGCAGGAGGTGATCGACGGGGAGTGGGACGGGGAGTTTGTGGTGGATGTCTTTCAGGCGGGGGCTGGGGTGAGCTTCCATATGAATGCGAATGAGGTGGTGGCGAATCGGGCGAACCAGATAGTGGCCAGGGAACAGGGTGGGGCGGTCGAACTCATTGGTGGTGCGAAGGAAAGCGGACCTCAGGGGCTAAAGCCCGGATCCCTCCTGAGCCTTTACGGCACGGCTGAAGCCGTGCCCTTAACGACAGACGATAGCGCGCAGAGATGTGATAGCACAAAAGCAACTACGGAGATTCTGCGCGTCGCGCAGAATGACGACGGTGGGAGGGCGGTGGGGGAGGCGAAGTTGTCGGTTGGAAAAGCAGATTCCTCCGCTGCGCTGCGGAATGACAACAAAAAAGCGGAGGCAGTGCGGGTAGCCGATGCGGAGGCGGCGGCGCTGGGGAAGTATGAGTGGGTGCATCCGAATGACCATGTGAACTATGGGCAGTCGACCAACGATGTGTTTCCGACGGCGATGCGGCTGGGGACGCTGCTGGCGCTGGAGGGGCTGTATCCGGTGCTGGATTCGTTGGCCGAGGGATTTGCGCTGAAGGCGACTGAGTTCGATGGGGTGGTGAAGGCGGGGCGGACGCACATGCAGGACGCGACGCCGATCCGGCTGGGGCAAGAGTTCGCGGCGTATGGCGTTGCGATTCGGAAAGCAGGCGAGAGCCTTCAGCGTGCGAGCGCCGGGTTACGGGAGTTGGGCCTCGGCGGGTCGGCGGTGGGGACGGGGATCAATACGCATCCGGAGTATCGGAAGCTGGCGATTGCGAAGCTGGCGGCGATCAGCGGCCAGAAGCTTTTCCCGGCTTCCGACATGCGGTGGGCGATGCAGTCCTGCGGGCCGATGGCGGAGGTGAGCGCGGCGCTGCGTGGGCTCGCGCTGGAGGTGATCCGGATTGCGAACGATCTGCGGCTGATGGCGTCGGGGCCGAATACGGGGTTCAACGAAATTGCGCTGCCGAGTTTGCAGCCGGGATCGTCGATTATGCCGGGGAAGATCAATCCGGTGCTGGCGGAGCTAGCGGCGATGGTGGGGTTCCAGGTGGTGGGCAACGATACGGCGGTGGCGCTGGCGGTGCAGGCGGGACAGCTGGAGCTGAATGTGATGATGCCGACGATGGCGTACAACGTGCTTCAGTCGGTGGCTATCCTGACCAACACGCTTCGCGAATTGGACGCCCGGTGCGTGCGCGGGATTACGGCGAACCGGGCTCGGTGCGAGTTCTATGCGCAGAGTACGGTGGCTCTGGCGACGGCGCTGAATCCGTATATTGGCTATGCGAAGGCCGCAGAGCTGGTGAAGGAGTCGATTGCGAGCGGGAGGAGTGTGATCGAGATCGCGCGCGAGCGGGGTGTGCTGAGCGAGGCGCAGATCAAGGAGATTCTGGACGTGGGGAAGATGACTGGGGCGTGAGCGAGCCCATGTCAGCGCAGAAGGCCACGCTGACATGGGGCACTCGGATTCGCGGCTCAAGAGAAGACGGATTTCGCGGCTCAGGAAAGACAACTACGGAGATTCTGGACTTCGTCCAGAATGACGACATCGAAGGGAAGATGACGGGGGGTCACTTCGTGACGCGTATTGGGCTTCGCGGTGGCGCTCCCGACGGTCGCGAACGAAAGTCCGTGCCAAGCAACGGAATGACCTTACTTCTGTTTGCCGAAGCGGACGACCAGGCCCATCTCGAAGCCGACGTTGTTCTGCCAGGAGCCGCCGAAGCCGGTGCCGAGGTAGCTGGGCGCGATGCGGAAGGCGAGGTTGGGAAAGACGTTCATATCCAGATTGCCGCCCAGGGAGACGGCGGGCGCCGCGTTGGTGGACGGCCAGAAGCCGAGCTGAGACGCGGGGATGCCATGGGAAGCGCCGTCGAACTTGCCGATGGCGGCGCCGCCCAGGGCGAAGGCGCTGAGCGCGATCTTCTGGTGCATGAAGAAGCGATAGGTGGGGCCGGCGAGGAACGGGTACTCGGAGATCTGCGGGTTGCCTACCAGGGTGGCGAACTGGTTGTAGTTGGGCACCTTGGCGTTGCCGTAGGCGCCGCGCAGCTCGCCGGTGATGCCGAGCTTCCTGGTGAGGTAGTAGTTGGTGTTCAGCCAGAAGGCAATCTCGCTGTTCTTCTGGGTATATTCGCCGCTGCGGAAACGGAGCCATCCTCCGCCTCCGGCGACCTCCCAGCGATGGGTGTAGGTCTCCTGGATCTGGCGCGCGATGCGGGCCTGGCGGGTTGCATTGGTCTCGTGACCGGCTTTGCGCGATTGCGCCTGGGCGGAGGGCGCCGCCAGGACGGCGGCCATCAATATCAATACTGCTGCCAAAGCCCGAAGGCCTGCTGCTAAAGCCTGGAGGCTGACTTTGAAACCGGACGGCGATCGAAACATCAACTTGGGACTCCTGCACAAGCTTGCTTTTTGAGACACACGTACCCTGTTGCTGGTACGGTTGGGCGTGGCGGACGCGGCGGAGTTCTCCGGCGCGGAGCCAATCCTTATTAGAACATCCAGCGCGGCTTCTTGGGGCGCAACCAACTGAAGGCGAGGATTCCGATGGCGACGAGGCGAGGCGAGGGCGGCGGAGGGGGCAAGATCCTGCTGGGATTTGTGCTGACGATTGTGGTGCTAGTGGTTGGGGCCGGGGTCTACCTGCGCTGGGGTCCGGTGCCGGTGGCGACCGCGGACAAGCCGTTCCCGTTTGAGGAGGCGATTGTGAGCGTCCCGCTGGATGCGCGGATTGCAAGGCAGATGCAGACGGCGCCGTTCGGGATTGACGAGGACGTGTATGAGGGCGGGGCGAAGGTGTACAAGGCTGACTGCGCGGCGTGCCATGGGACTCCGGGACACGATGTGGCGTATGCGGAGTATATGTATCCGCCGCCGCCGCCGCTGTGGAAGAAGCACGCGAAGGGGAATGTGGTGGGCGTAAGCGACGATGAGCCGGGTGAGACCTATTGGAAGGTGGCGAACGGGATTCGGCTGACGGGGATGCCGGCGTTCAACCACGTGCTGACGGATACGCAGATGTGGCAGGTGACGCTGTTGCTGAAGAATGCGGACCAGCAGTTGCCCGACCCGGTGATGAAGATACTGACGGCGCCTTAAGCCGGGAGCTGGGATCAGAGCCAGTGTTTGGCGTCGAAGGTCCTGAATCCGTCGCGCGTGAGCCGTTCGAGGTCGGCGAGGAGCGCGGCGTCAGGCGGGGTCTTGAAGTTGAAGCAGGCCTTGCCCTGCATGCGTTTCTTCAGCGCGGGAGAGACGGTCGCGGTCAGCGCTTCATTCATGTACAGCGGCAACAGATGGAAGCTCACGTAGGCCTTCCCCATGCGAACCGAACCGAAGAACATGGGGTTCCCCTTGTGCTGTTTGAAGGGCGAAGGCACGCGGCCCACCAATGTGTACTCGGTTGCCGTGTCGGCCTGGACGTTGAGCCGGCTCAGGTGCGGGCGGAGCACCTGCTTCAGCGTGGCGAAGACGTCGTCGAATACGGCATCCATGGCGGACAACCTCGGCTTGTGATTTATCTCAGATTGTAGGCGGCGGCGGTGACGAACTGGAAGCTGTTTTTGTTGTAGCCGGCGGCGGGGTCGTTGAGGAAGTTGTCGGTGGTAGTGAGGGTGAGCGAGAGGCGCTTGAAGACGGGCATCAGCAGCCCCACCGATCCGTTGGCGGAGTAGGCGTTGAGCTGGTTCCACGCGGGCAGGATGCTGAACGATTCGGTGAAGACCAGCTTGCGCGGCAGGTTGCGGTGGTAGGCCTCGGAGATAGTCGAGCCGATGAGGTTCTGGTTGGGCGTGCCGGATGAGGCCAGATAGGCCTGCATCTCGTACTGCATGCTGGCTTTGACGTCCAGCTCCTGCTTCGGGTTCTTGAGTGCGGTCCAGCCGATGCCGCCGCCATAGACCTGTTGCAGGTCGAGGCCCTGGGAGTAGTTGTGATCGAAGGATGTTTGCGCGAGGGCGAAGAACGCGGGCGAGAAGTACTCGTCGCGCTCGGCGTCGGTGTGGAAGATGCTGGTGAGGGTGACCGCGGGCGCGGAGGGCGGGGTGGTCTGCGGGATGACCGGCGAGGTGAGCTTGCCGTAGGTCTCCTGCAGGTGGAAGCTGGAGCGGTTGCGCGCGGGCAGGAAGGGCACGGCGGGGATGGCGCGGACCAGCGCGAGGCCGGCGGTGTAGGTCTCGCCGTAGTCGGTGGAGCGCACGATGGTGGCGCCGCCGTTGACGGCGCCGTTCCATCCGTACGACAGGCCGGGCTTCTTCTCCAGCTCCTTGTCGTAGGTGGGCTGATCGATGATGTAGGCGATCTGGTTGGCGGGGACGATCTCGGGCGCGCCGGTGGGTTCGGCCAGGGTGAGCTTGCCGTCGCCGTAGATCACCGTCCCGGGAGTGACGGTCTTGCGGCTGACCGGGATGTCTTTACGCAGCACGGCGAAGCTGCCGCTGGAGCGCAGCTCCTTGACCTTGTCCAGGGAGACGGTGATCTCGCCGGCCACGTCGCTTTTGAAGACGATTGAGTTGCCGACGCCGCGTTCGAGGGTGCCAGTCAACTGGTCGCCATTGGTGAAGACGATGACGTCGGGCGCGGGCTTGGGCGCGGCGGCCTTGGCCTGGGCGTGGACTTGAGCGGGAAAGGGGATGGAAGCCGCAGCAAGGGCGAGGAAAAGGGTCCCCCGGAGGGCCTGCGCGAACGCGGCAGGCAGCCGCAGGTTGTTGCTGGATAATCTCATAGTGTTAAAAATAGCGTAGCTTAGAGCAAGATCAGAGTTTACGTGGTGTCGGGGAGCGAGTACTGGGTGGCTTTTTCTTGAAAAAAAGCCACTCGACTGAATCGGTTCCGCCTTACACCAACTCTGATTTTGCTGTCGCCTTCAGGAGGCTTCCGCCATGAATCCCTTGGTTCGCGCGCTGGGCAAGGTGCTTCGGCTGGTGGGGATCTCGAGTCCCGAGGACTCCGCGCCGAAGCCGAAGACTGCGGCCGACCCGCCCTCCTGGCGCAATCCCTCCCCACCCAAGACGTAATCCGCCCCAACCAAAGCGGGGGACGGCCCGCGCTGATGAGCGTCGCGCCGGAGCTGAAGGCGTCGCGCCGGATCGTCGCACCTGCCCGGGCACTCGACCTACTGTGCTCCAGAGCACAGGCAGCCACGGCGACGAAGACTAAAATGAGCGCATGAACGCTTCGATTGTGGTGGATGTCGCCATCGCCGGCGGGGGCATTATTGGCCTTTCGCTGGGGCTGGAGTTGCGGCGGCGCGGCCTCTCGGTCGCGGTGATCGAGCGGCAGCAGGCCATGAGCTCCGCATCCTGGGCCGCGGGTGGGATGCTGGCCGTCCACGATCCGCAGAATCCCCCGGAACTATTGCCGCTCTCGCTGCTGAGTTGGGAGCTTTACCCGGCATTTCTGGGGCGGATCGAGGAGCTTTCGCGGCGCAAGGTGCCGCTGCGCACCCACCGGGCGATGCAGCATGTTGTCGCGGACCGCTGGGTTGAGAACGGGTCCCGGACCGGTGCCGGTGGTTTGGTGACGGCGGAGGAGATTGCGGAGTTCGCGCCCGGGCTAGATGCGTGCGGCCACATCTTTGAGTGGCTTGAGGAGGGCAGTCTCGACCCCAACGATCTGCGCGACGCGCTGCCGGCAGCGTTTGCGGAAGCCGGAGGAACGCTGCTGGAAGAGACGGCAATGCTGAGCGTGGAGAGTGTGAACGGCGGAGTGCTGGTTGAGACCACGCGGGAGCGGATCTCCGCAGCCATGTTTGTGAACTGCCGCGGGGCTTGGTCCGGCGAGGAGGCGGGTGCGCCGGCGCGCGGGCTGCGCGGGCTGCCGGTGATGCCGGTGAAGGGGCAGATGGCGAATTTGCGGTGTGAGCCGGAGCGCCTGCGCTGTGTGGTGCGCGCGCCGGGGATCTACCTGGTGCCGCGGGGCGACGGCCGGGTGACCATCGGCGCCACGATTGAGCATGTCGGCTTCGACGAGACGGTGCAGGAGCCGTCGATCCGCAGGATGGCCGAGGCGGCGATGCGGCTGCTGCCGGAGGCCGAGGCCCCGGCACAGATGGATATGTGGGCCGGGCTGCGGCCGGGCACGCCGGATGGACTGCCGATCCTGGGCAGCGCGGAAAAGGAACATTGCTGGCACGCGACCGGGCACTATCGCGACGGGATACTGCTGGCGCCGGTGACCGCCCATGTGATGGCCCAGGCGATGATTGGAGAGTGCCCCGATGTGGCTCTGGATGGTTTTGCGGCTACGCGGTTTTAGGCGGCCATGGCGGGCTAGGAACAGGCCGGAAGGGAATAGTTGTCATTTGTCCTCTGGCCACGCTATAGTGGTTGGCCGCTCAAAATTGTCACCTTTATGGGTTCAATTTGGCCGGAGCTTCGCGTCGCTTGCGCAGCACATTTTTTGGCCCGTCCAATGTGTGTGCGCCGCTAAATTTGGTCTTGCCAATCGTTACGCAACAGGCATACTATCCGTTACGGTTCGGTGCAGAGCGCTAAATGCGCCCGCGCCAGGATCCGAGGCAAATGTTGTACCTCCCCGAACATTCACGGTGCCCGTTCCTACCGGGTAATTTCTTTGGGTTCAAGAGACGCTTTTCCCACAGGAAAGGCCGGATTTTACTGCGCTTTGGAGTGAAAAGACAATGGCATGGTACGCCTACTGCATTGCAGAACGAAACGCATTTCCGGAACTTTGTCGCCACCGCCGCCCAATGCCCCTGACCGGAGTCAACGGTCTTTTCGGGAACCAAACCTTCTTATTTCCCGCCAGTGATCTAGCCGTTATCGTCTCCGAACATACTGCCGAAGACGCAGCCCGGATGGACCAGAACACATTGAAAGACCACGCCCGCGTGATTGCGGACTGCTTCAAGCTTTCCACCGTACTTCCTTTCCGTTTCGGCACCACCTTTCCCGACGACGACTCGCTGCGCCGGTCGGTGCGCTCCAATCAGCGGCACTTCACGGCAAACGTGGAGCGGCTGCGGGGAAAGGCGGAGATGCACCTGAAGGTGCTGGTAGATGACACCTGCCCGGGGGTTTCAGCCCGCGACATGACGGTCGGCCAGCAGTATCTGACCAGCCTGCGCGAGAGCGCGATGCGGCAGCGGGAGCGCCAGTCGAAGGCGCGTGCGCTGTCGGTGCAGATGCATCGCATGTTCCTGCCCATCGCGGAGGAGATTACGTGCAAGCGGACCGACTCCGGCAAGATGTTGCTGGACATTGCCCACCTGATCGACAACAAGACAGTGGAACGGTACCAGAACAAGTACTCGTCGGCGACGCAGGAGCTGAAGGAGTGCAGCATGCAGCTCTCCGGCCCGTGGCCGCCGTACCACTTTGTGCAGCGTCACCAGGCGCAGCACAGCGCGTAGCCGCCGCAGCACGGCGTGTAGATTGGTTCTTATTTTGATTGAGGGTTGGCGCTCCTGCTCCACCGTTCTGGTGGAGGGGAGCGCTTTTCAATTTGGGGCGGTAGAGTTAACGGGATGGGATTATTCAGGAAGAAGATGAAGCAGGAGCATAAGGTGATGCTCCAGCACGAGCGCGCGGCGGGCGCGTTGCTGCCGGAGTATCACCGGGCCACGCCGGAGTGTCCCGAGCCGCAGCGCTGGAGCATGATCGACTCGATGACCGCCGAGGTGGAGGTGCTGGAGTTTATCGCCACGCTGGTGACGACGATCAAGCCGAGGCTGGTGGTGGAGACGGGATCGTTTCTGGGCGTGTCGACGGAGTGGATTGCGCGCGGGCTGGAGCGTAACGGCTTCGGCAAGGTGATTAGCTGCGAGTTCGACACGGTGGTCTATGCGAAGGCCAAAGCCCGGCTGGAGGCTTCGCCCTTGAAGCAGTGGATGGAGCTGCGCAACGAGTCCAGCCTGGAGATGCAGGTGGAGGGGACGATCGATCTGCTGTTTTCGGATTCGGACATCCAGATTCGCGAGGCTGAGGTGAAGCGCTTTCTGCCGCAGATGAATGGAAACGGTGTGATCCTGATGCACGATGCGAGTTCGCACTTGCAGGTGGTGCGGGCGGCGGCGCTCAAGATGGAGGATGAGGGATTGATCTCGGTGGTGCTGCTGCCGACGCCGCGGGGGTTGGTAGTGGCGCAGCCGAGGGCGGGGCGAAGCTGATCGAACGAGTTCGAGGGAGAGTTTTCTAATGAAGGTGTTGGTGATTGGCGGGGGTGGGCGGGAACATGCGATCTGCTGGGCGCTGGGGCGCTCGGCGCGGGTGACGGAAGTGGTGTGCGCGCCGGGGAATGCAGGGATTGCTCAGACGCGCATCCAGAATGGCGATCGGCCCGTCCGCTGCGTTCCGGTGAATGGGGGTGATCTGGCAGCGATGGTCGCGGTGGCGCAAGCCGAGCAGCCGGAGCTGACCGTGATTGGGCCGGAGCTGCCGCTGTCGCTGGGGGTGGTGGATGCGCTGACGAAGCTCGGGTTCCGCGTCTTCGGGCCGACCAAGGCGGCGGCGCAGTTGGAGACGAGCAAGTCGTTTGCCAAGGAGTTTATGCGGGAGCACGAGGTCCCGACCGCTGCGTACGCGGTGTGCACCACGCTGGACGAGGTGGTCCAGGAGCTGCCGCGCTTTAGCGTGCCGGTGGTGGTGAAGGCGGACGGGCTGGCGGCGGGCAAGGGCGTGGTGATCTGCCAGACGCACCTGCAGGCGGAGCAGGCGGCGGCGCAGATGTTCTCCGGCGCGCTGCTGGGTACGGCGGAGACGTATGTGGTGCTGGAGGAGTTCCTGGACGGCGAGGAGGTTTCGTTCTTTGCGCTGTGCGACGGCAAGCACGCGGTGGCGCTGGCGGCGGCGCAGGACCACAAGCGCGTGGGCGAGGGCGACACCGGGCCGAACACCGGCGGCATGGGCGCGTACACCGGCGACGGCCTGCTGGGCCCGGAGATGGAGCAGTGGCTGCTGAAGAACGTGGCGCAGCGGGTGGTGGACGAGATGGCGCTTGAAGGCAATCCGTTCCACGGGATTCTTTTCTGCGGGATGATGATGACCCCTCAGCCCGGCGGTGTAACCCAGCCTATGGTGCTGGAGTTCAACACGCGGTTCGGCGACCCGGAGACGCAGGCGATCCTGGTGCGGCTGGAGACGGACATCGTGGACCTCTTCGAGGCGGCCATCGACGGGACGGTGGACAAGCTGGAGATACGGATGCGGCCGGGCGCGAGCGTGTGCGTGATTGCGGCCAGCGGCGGCTATCCGGGAAAGTACGGTTCGGGGCTGCCGATTACGGGTCTGGATGCGGTGGCGGATCCAGACGTGGTGGTTTTTCATTCCGGCACCGCGGTGAAGGACAGCGTAATCGTAACGGCGGGCGGGCGGGTGCTGGGAGTGACCGCAGTGTCGCGGGCGACCGCGCTGGTGCCGGGTTCCGCGTCGGGGCCGGGATCGACGGGTGGGTCGGCGTTGTGGGACGCGCTGGGCAAGGTGTATGGCGCGCTGGCGAGCATCTCCTTCGAGGGGATGCAGTACCGCACGGACATTGGCTGGCGCGCTTTGCGCGACGGATTGTGAGGCGTGTGAACACTAGCCGATGACGCGGTGCAGGAAGCCGCGAACGCCGAGCCAGGTGAGCAGCGCGAGGAAGAACGTGAGCATAGCCAGGATGACCCATGAGTTCATGTGGGGCAGGGCCGGGGTGAGCGCGACGCGCAGGCCTTCGCTCATATAGACGATGGGGTTGATGAGCACGCCCATTTGCAGCCACCGGATGCTCTTGAGAGCGGCCCATGGGTAATAGACGCAGCCGAGGAAGGTGATGGGCATGACGACCACACCGAAGATGAGGCTGATCTGCTGCGGCTTGACGGCGGTGCCGATGAAGAGGCCGAGCGCGCCGGCGAGCAGACTGGCGAGGGCCAGGACGGTGATGAGGAATGGCCAGCTATTGACGTGCGCGTAGACCGGGGTGCTGGGGATGTAGTAGGCGAGCGGAAAGACGACGGCGGCGGCGATCGCGCTCTGCACCGCGGAGAAGACGATCTTTTCGATAGCGACCGCGGCTACGGGCAGCGGGCACATCACGCGGTCGTCGATCTCGCGGGTGACGCCGAACTCCTGGGCCAGCGGAAGGGCGACGGCGGCGATGCCGGAGAACATGATGGCGACGGCCATCAAGCCGGGTAGCAGGACGGTGGAGAAGTTGGCCCCCGCCATGGCGGCGGTGGGGTTCAGGGCCGCGGCGCCGGACATGTGGGGCATGATGTAGGTGAAGACGAAGAGGAAGAGCAGCGGGTTCATGATGACGCGGATGAGGAAGGCCCTCCATTCGCGGCGAAGGACGTAGAGGTCGCGCAGCATCAGGCCGGCGAAGGCGCGGGCGTACTCCAGCCAGTGGGAGGGTGCGCTGTGCGCCGGGTGCGGCGAAAGGGTTCGGTCGATCTCGGTTTCCATGGTCGGCATGGGCGTTTGCTCCGGCTGGGTTTATTCGCGAAGATCGCGCCCGGTGAGCCGGATGAAGACCGTCTCCAGGCTGGTTTCAGTGATGGTGAGGTCGCGCAGGCCGTAGGGATTGCTGGCGCGGACGATATCCGGCAGCAGGCCGTCGGCGTTGTCGGCGAAGATGCGGATGCCGACCGGAGTTGATTCCACGCAGCGGACACCGGGCAGCTTTTCCAACTCGCCGATCAGTGGGGCCGAGCCCTCGTGGTGGCTCAGGTCGAGGGCGTAGACCTTCTGCGCGCCGACCGAGCTCTTGAGCGCGGCGGGCGTATCCTCCACCAGGATCTTGCCGTGGTCGATGATGGCGACGCGATCGCAGAGTTCATCGGCTTCTTCCATGTAGTGAGTGGTGAGGACGACGGTGATGCCCTGCTCGCGCAGACCGCGGACGGCGTCCCACATGGCGATGCGGCTCTGCGGATCGAGGCCGGCGCTGGGCTCGTCGAGGAAGAGCACCTTGGGGCGATGGGCGATGGCGCGGGCGATCTGCACCCGCTGCGCCAGGCCGCCGGAGAGCTGCGCGGGGTAGGCGCCGGCGCGCTCACTGAGCAGGAACTGGTCGAGAAGCAGGTTGGTCCGCTGCTTCGCCTCTGCGCGCGAGAAACCGAAGTAGAGGCAATGGAAGTGGATGTTCTCGTAGATGGTGCAGGAGCGGTCGAGGGTGTTGTACTGGGGCACGATGCCCATGGAACGGCGCGCCAACGCGGGCGAACGCACCACATCGACGCCAGCGATATGGACTCGGCCGGAGGTGGGCAGCGCTCGCGTGGTACAGACGCTGATGGTGGTCGTCTTGCCGGCGCCGTTGGGGCCGAGCAGGCCGTAGAGTTCGCCCTCGCGAACCCCGAGGTCGATCCCGTCCACCGCAACCACCCGCTGCTTGCCTTCGTAGACCTTGCGAAGGGCCTGAACCTGAACGATGGGCGCCAATCTATTCCCCACTGAGCTTTATTGATTTGGCCTGGCTACGATTTCCTGGCTACGATTATAGGCATCCGCGCAGGTTACAGACCATTGCGATGCGGTGGAGCAATCGTGGGTTGTTGCAGCTTTCGCGGATGCAATTCCGCACGCCGGGCGTAAAATTGGGGTATGTCAGGTGGAGGAGAGAGCAAATCCGTGAAAGAGCAGCCGGCGCGAGCCGCCGTTCCCAAAGCAGACCCCGCAGCCGCGCACGCGTTGGAGGCAGAGCGCAAGCGGCAACGGCAGGCGCTTGAGCTTCAGCGCGAACGCGTCCTGTCGGAGCGCACGTCGAACCCGCACCGCCGCACCGCGCTGACCAACGCGCTGGCCGACATCGAGGAGAAGCTGGCCGAACTGGGCTGGACGATCCATATCTAGCTGTGGCGATGGAAGACGGTTGAGTTGGCCTGGTCGATGGTGGTCAGCAGGATGTTGTGGATGTTCACGTGGGCGGGCCGGGTCGCCGCCCAGAGGATTGCATCGGCAATGTCCTCGGGCTGCAGCGGCGTGATGTTCTCATAGACCTTAGCCGCGCGCTGGTCGTCGCCACGGAACCTGATCCGGCTGAAGTCGGTCTCGACCATTCCGGGGTCGACGGACGTGACCCGCACCGGGGTACCCATCAGATCGATCTTCAGGCCCTCGCTGATGGCCTTCTCGGCGGCTTTGGTGGCGCAGTAGACCGCGCCATTGGCGTAAGTGATGTAGCCGGCAACCGAGCCCAGACTGATCACATGCCCGGCGTTGCGCTCGACCATGCCCGGCACCACCGCGCGGGTGACATAGAGCAGCCCCTTGATGTTGGTGTCGATCATCTCCTCCCAGTTCTCCGGGTCGTCCTCCTGCAGTTTGGTCATGCCGCGGCTGAGGCCCGCGTTGTTGACCAGGACATCGATGGCCTGCCAGTCGGGCGGCAGGTCGGCCAAGGTCGCCTCGACGGAATCGCGCTCGCGCACATCCAGGTGGAAGAGCAACACCGCTGCCGCGCCCGCCTGCATCAGCGGTGCCTCCAGCTCAAACAGCATTTCCAGGCGCCGCGCGCATAGCAGCAGTCGGGCCCCCGCGCGGGCGAATGCGAATGCGGTAGCCCGGCCAATGCCCGAGCTCGCACCGGTAATCAGCACGATCTTGCCAGAGAGAGATTTCATAGCATCCGTTATATCCAAAATGAGCAAGGGCCGCATCAGCGACCCTTGCTCATTCGGACTGCATCAGGTTTACCGCGGGTTCGGTTGAGTCTGCGGCGTGGCGCTTGCACTCTGGCTCTCCCCGATGCCGATCGCATCTCCTGAGACGACCATGTTGACGCGGCGGTTCTGTGCGCGACCGCTGGACGATGCGTTATCCGCCACCGGGTCGTTCTTGCCGAAGCCCTGCGAGGTGATGTTGTTGGGCGAGACGCCTTGGGAGACCAGGAAGTCCTTCACCGCGGCTGCGCGGTTGTCAGAGAGCTTCTGGTTGAGGTCGTCCGAGCCGACCGAGTCCGTGTAGCCTTCCACCTGCACTTTCAATCCGGGGTATGCCTCAAGAATGCCGGACACCTTGGCCAGACTGACCTGGGTGGTCTGCTTCAAGGTGTACTTGCCGGTGTCGAACAGCACGTCGGACATGTTGACGATCAAGCCGCGTGCGGTCTCGCTGGTTGCGAGCACGCTGTTCAACTGCTGGCGCAGCTTCTCGCGGACTGCCTCGGCGCTTTGGGTGGCCTTGCTTGCCTCGTCGGCCTTGGTCTTGGCTTCAGCGGCTTCCGCCTCAGCCTGGGCGCGGGCGGCATCGGCTTGCGCCTTGGCTGCCTGCGCCTGCTGGGCCTGGAGCTTGGCCTGCTCGGCCTGGGTCTGCGATTGCTGCGCTTCAAGCTGCGCCTGAGCAGCCTGCTGCTGCGACTGCGCCGCCTGCTGCTGCGACTGCGCCGCGTCAGCCTGCGCCTGGTTCTTGGCGGCTACGGTTGCCGCCGCGGCCTCCGCCGACTGCTTGCGCAGTGAGGCGATGCGGGCGTCCTCGGCGCGCTCGACTGCTTCGCGGGCTTCGGTAATCTCCATCTTCTCGTCGCGGTGCTTGTTGTTATCCAGGTCGGAGGCATTCTGCTGGTCGAGCATCGCCTGCTTCATGATCTCGGGAGCATACTTGTCGGCGCCTGCGTCCTGGGCGATGCGCAGGGCGTTATCGGCCTCGTACAGCTCCAGGGGCGAGTGCTGGTTGCGCGTAATCGGGCTTGCGACCGTATGCGCGCCAGCCGTCTCTGCGTAGGTTCCGCGCGGCAGCAGGAAGTAGTTAGCGTTCACCTTCTCCAGAACGCCGGCGGTCTTGTCTTCGCGAATTACGTTCTGCAGCACCACCACGTCGCTAGGCTCAGTCACGGAGAAGTAGGGCTCGGCGGTGACGATCAGGCCAAACGATTGCAGCGCGGTGGTGACGCGGATGTTGTTCTTGGTGCCGGCGGGAAGCACCTCGCCGAGGTTCTGCGCGCGGCCGTCGGGCGAGATCGCCCAGAGCACATAGGTCAGGTATTCCTTGCCGAATCCGTTGGCCGGAGTGAGGCCGTCGAACTTGGCTTCGATGGTGATTCCGCCGCGCTCGCTGGTCACTTTGGCTTCGCCCTTGGCGCCGGACAGAAGCGGTGTGCCGACGAAGCCGATGGTGGTGGAGCCGCTGCGGTGAAAGTAGTTGACGCAGTCCAGATTGCGCTGCACCACCTTGACGCGAAAGATATAGATGCCATTCTGCTCGCTGGCCGCACTGGCGATGGCGGGCGCTGCCTGGTCGGTTGGATTGGGTTCCTGGGCGATTGCAGCCGCGGGAATCGTGGCGAGCACACCGGTAATGGCGGCGGCGGAGAGAGAGCGGACAAACAGGCGGCGCAGGAAGCTGCCGGCAGGCTGTTCACAGGTTCGCGCAAACGCCAGACGAGGCGCTGAAAACTTCATTAAGTGGGGCATGATTTCGATCTCCTAGCGATCTTGTAACTTCGCGATATGTTGCTTCGTTGACTTCGCTCTCCCTGCACTGCGCAGGTGCGGGAGGCTCTTTCAGGACCCTGAGCAGGGCCTGCTCGTTCAGATGCCGCGCGCGCGATAAAAGGTACCTTACGAACTGCGGGTCGCGATTCCGGAGCGGGCAAAAGGTTGCCCGCGAGACGCGAATTTCCCGGACTTCTTGCTTGAACTATTTGCGCGCAGCGGCCGGGGCGGTAGACTAGGCGCGTGCGAGGTCCGCCCATGTTGCTGGAGGTCGCCAAGCCGATTGCCCTGGCATTGTGCCTGCTCTCGCTATTCGCCGTCTTCTATACGGCGTTCCTGGTCCCGGCCAGCGATCTTGAGCAGAGGAGTTGGGACTCGCTGGTACTGCTGTCGTTGGCCGCGGGGATATGCCTGACCAGCGGAATGATCTTTCGCGAGTCTGAGCAGACTGGGGCCTCCGGGCAGACCGGCTTCGACGATCTGGCGCACACGCTTCCCGTACAGATGTTCTGCTGGGCCGCGTGCCTGATGCTGGCCCTCTTCCTGGCTTCCTGGTATCTGGAGACCCACTGCATCTTCTACAAGGATGTGCGGCGCTTCTGAGGGTGTCGATTGCGCATCCAATCCTCACAGATAGCAGGGACGAGGGGAGCGGGCGGCGATGAGTGAAGCTGTGGGCCAAGGCTGGACGGTGGCGGACATGCCCTGGCAGATCGGACGCCGCGCGCTGATTACCGGGGCAAACAGCGGCATCGGCTACTACGCGGCGCTGGAGTTGGCGCGCAAGGGCGCCCATGTGCTGCTGGCCTCCCGGGACAAGGCGAAGGGCGAGGCGGCGCTGGCACGGCTGCACGCCGAGGTTCATGCGGCCAGCGCGGAGGTGGTGCTGCTGGATCTGGCATCGCTCGGGTCGGTGCGCGCTTGTGCAGAGGCGGAGCTTGCGCGGGGAGGTCCGCTCGACCTGCTGATCAACAATGCCGGCGTGTACGCGCCCAAGAAGCGGCAGCAGACGGCGGACGGCTTCGAGCTTCAGTTTGGGACCAACGTGCTAGGCCATTTTGCGCTGACCGGGCTGCTGCTGCCGGCGCTGGAGCGGGCGGCGGCGAGCCAACTGCAGAGGCCACGCGTGGTGACGCTGGCGTCCATTGCACACAAGCGGGGGCAGCTGAACTTCGACGATCTGCAGTCGGAGAGGAGCTACAGTCCGTCGGGCTCGTATGGGCAATCGAAGCTGGCCGACCTGATGTTCGCGTTCGAGCTGGACCGGCGTCTGCGCGCAGCGGGACCACCGGCATCGGGCGTGATGAGCGTGGCGGCCCACCCCGGCGTGGCCAATACAAACCTGTTCCAGGTGGGCGAGTTCCATCCGATTGAGAGGATGATGCGGCGCTGGGCCAGCGTTGCCATTGGCGCGCTGCTGAATACGGAGGCACAAGGGGCCGTGCCCACGCTGTTCGCGGCGACCTCGCCGGACGCCGTCGATGGCGGAACCTACGGGGCGCAGCGGTTCCATGAGATGCGCGGAGGCGATGTGGGGCCGGCGCAGGTGGCTCCGCAGGCGCTTGACCAGGCCGCTGCGGCGCGCCTGTGGAGTGAGTGCGAGCGGCTCACGGACGTCTCGTTTCTCTGACCCCGTTTCGCGCCCGGCCGCCTGGTCAGCGCAGATCCATCTCCTGGTTGCGGTGCCAGGTCTCTTCGTTTTCCACGCGGGATGGGTCGTTCCGCTCGCGCTCGCGCTGCGCCCAAAGGCGAAGCTCCTCTTTCACGCGGAGCTGCCTCTTCAAGCGTAACCGCTGGCGAATCATGACAATGCCGAGTGTGATCATGATCAGGACCGACCACAGGAGACCGAACATGAGGATGAACATCATTCGCCCTCGCTCTTAAGAAGCCCAGCGTACCGAGTTAACGGGGTATAAAACGGTGATCTGCGTCACTCAGGTTGCACGATCCTTCCGGACCCCTGCGCATGGAGGAGTCATCTGCTCTGCGCGATTTCGCCTCGGAGCGAGGATTTGCGTGCGGTGGACACAGGATCGGCGTGACCCAAGACACAGGAGGTTTGGGTGGACTACAATTCCCGGCTTAGACAAGTGGGCGGCCCGATGCTCGCCGCATATTTCTCAAATCCAGAAGGAGAATTGATCCATGTCGACCACCATGACTTCCATCCAGCCGGGTGCCTATGGGTTCCCGGTCTCGCTGAAGAAGCGCTACGACAACTACATTGGAGGGAAATGGGCGCCTCCCGTCTCTGGCGAGTACTTCGAGAACGTAACCCCAGTGACCGGGCAGGCGCTATGCCAGATCGCGCGGTCGAAGGCGGCCGACGTGGAGCGCGCGCTGGACGCGGCGCACGCGGCCAAGGCGGCTTGGGGCAAGACCTCAGGCGCCGAGCGTAGCCGACTGCTGGAGCGCATTGCCCAGCGCATTGAGGACAACCTGGAGCTGTTGGCCACGATTGAGACGTGGGACAACGGCAAGCCGATCCGCGAGACCATGGCGGCCGACCTGCCGCTGACCGTGGACCACTTCCGCTACTTCGCCGGCGTGATTCGCGCGCAGGAGGGCTCCATCGCCCAGGTGGATTCGACCACGGTGGCATACCACTACCATGAGCCGCTGGGCGTGGTGGGCCTGATCATCCCGTGGAACTTCCCCATTCTGATGGCGGCGTGGAAGCTGGCGCCGGCGCTGGCCGCGGGCAACTGCGTGGTGCTGAAGCCAGCCGAGCAGACGCCGATGTCGATCCTGTGCCTGATGGAGCTGATTGAGGACATTCTGCCTCCCGGCGTGGTGAACATCGTCAACGGCTTTGGCCTGGAGGCGGGCAAGCCGCTGGCATCGAGCCCGCGGGTGCAGAAGGTGGCGTTTACCGGCGAGACCACCACTGGGCGCCTGATCATGCAGTACGCCTCGCAGAACATCATCCCGGTGACGCTGGAGCTGGGCGGCAAGTCGGCCAACATCTTCTTTGAGGATGTGCTGCGCGAGGACGATGCGTTCTTCGACAAGGCGCTGGAGGGCTTTGCGCTGTTTGCGCTGAACCAGGGCGAGGTGTGTACGTGTCCGTCGCGCGCGCTGATCCAGGACACCATCTACGAGCGCTTTATGGAGCGGGCGCTGAAGCGGGTGAAGGCGATCAAGCAGGGCAATCCGCTGGATCCGTCGACCATGCTGGGCGCGCAGGCATCGAATGAGCAGATGGAGAAGATCCTGTCGTACCTCGACATCGGCAAGCAGGAGGGCGCGGAGGTGCTGACCGGAGGCAAACAGGCGAAGCTGGAGGGCGACCTGAAGGACGGCTACTACATTGAGCCGACCGTCTTCAAAGGCAACAACAAGATGCGCATCTTCCAGGAAGAGATCTTCGGGCCGGTGGTGTCGGTGACGACGTTCCACGACGACGAGGAGGCGCTGGCGATCGCCAACGACACGCTGTACGGGCTGGGCGCGGGCATCTGGACGCGGGACCTGAATCGCGCATACAAGTTCGGCCACGGCATCCAGGCGGGCCGGGTGTGGACCAATTGCTACCACCTGTATCCGGCGGGCGCGGCGTTTGGCGGATACAAGCAGTCGGGCATCGGGCGCGAGAACCACAAGGCGATGCTGGATCACTATCAGCAGACCAAGAACGTGCTTGTCAGCTTCAGCCCGAACGCCATGGGGTTTTTCTAGATCATGGGCGTACTGGAGACGGCTGGAACTGATCGGACTGCTGCGGCGGAGAACGGCTCTCTGCCGCAGCAGGTTGTCACCACACCGGCGGCGGTGGCGCTGATGGAGACGCTGCGGGCGAAGTATGGTCCGCTGATGTTTCACCAGTCGGGAGGATGCTGCGATGGCTCGTCGCCGATGTGCTACCCGCTGGGCGAGTTCATCACCGGCGACAGCGACGTGCTGCTGGCGACGATCGGATCTGTCGATGGTGCGGGGGACGCGCCGTTTTACATGAGCAAGCCGCAGTTTGAATACTGGAAGCACACGCAACTGATTCTGGATGTGGTGCCGGGACGGGGCGGCATGTTCTCGCTCGATAACAGCGAAGGGGTGCGGTTTCTGATCCGCTCGCGAGTGTTTACGGATGCGGAGATTGCCGCGCTGCGGTCGGCGGGGCGGATCTAAGTACTTCGTACCGTTCTCGACGCGCTGCGAGCGTGGTACTTCGTACCGTTCTGGACGCGCTGCGCGCGTGAAGGCTGGTAATTCACAATGAGGGGCGGATATAGTCTGATCACCGGATCCCGGAACAACCGATGGAGGTTCCTTTGCGACGACGTTCGTTTTTGAAGTCTGCGGCAGCTCTGCCCGCGGGACTGCAGGCCTTTGCCCTGGGACAAGCAACAACTTCAGGCCAGACGTCCGCTGGAGCTGCAGCGGGCTCCGTCCATCCGGTGGGAGCGGGGCAGGACCGGCTGGCGGAGACGCACTCGCTGGGGTTCAGCACGATTTTGTTCAAGGTGCTGACGCGGGACGCGGGCAGCGGGCTGTTCGTGATCGAGCACAAGGGCCTGGGGCACGGCGGTCCGCCGGTGCACCTCCATCCGCATCAGGATGAGTGGTTCTACGTGATGGAGGGCGAGGTGCTGTTCCAGCTTGGCGGCGAGCGCAGGACGCTGCGAGCGGGCGAGTCGGTGCTGGGGCCGCGCGGCATTGCCCACGGGTTTGTGGGGGTGGGCGAGAAGCCCGCGCACATGATTGTTGCGTTTACGCCGGCAGGGAAGATAGAGGAGTTCTTCCGCGAGGTCGCGGTACCCAACGGTCCCAAAATGGATGCGCCAGTTCTTGCCAAATACGACATGCAGTACGTGGGGCCGCCGCTGGTGAGTGGATGAATTCAGAAACCCCATTCGAGAAGGCTTGGATGGGCACCACTTCGATCAGGATGATTTGTGTGCGTGAAGGACCAACTCGCAGACCGTCAGGTTGTCGGTGCCAGGGAACTGGCGGGCATAGTCGAGGGCGGTGCCTTCGAATGGCTGCTCGAGGTGCTCGTAATGTCCCGGTAAGCGGCAGCGCGGACTGAGGTCAGCACCACGCGAGAGGAGCAAGCGAACGACTTTGAGGCCGAAATCGTTGTTCTGCGTTGCGGCGTGGAAGATTGGGGTCTGGCCGCCGATGCCTTCGGGATCGATAAGCGCTCGGGCGTTCGCATTCGCGCCAGACTCAAGTAGAAGGCGCGCGGCTTCTTCCTGGCCGAACTCTGCGGCGACGTGAAGCAGGGTTGCGCCGCGGAGGGTGAGCATGCGGCCCGCAGTGGTTCCGATGTCAAGCGACAGAAAGCGTTTGTCGATGAGCGACGGATTGTCGCGTAGGAGTTGCGCGAGCGAGGCCGTATCGCCCTGGATAGTGGCGAGGACGCCGGGCTCATCATGGCGCGAGATACCGCCGGCTGCCTTGAGGACATGAATTGCGGCGTTGAGTTTCTGCTTGTCTCGGACGTAGGTGCCCAGGACATAGTCGAGCGCTGTACCGGGATGCCGCCGGCCTTTGAGACGCCAGGACAAAGGGTCGCCGCAGTTGGGATCGGCTCCGTGCTCGAGCAGCCACGCGATGGCGACCGGCTCGACGGTTTCGCAGGGGGAGAAAAGGATTGGGAACCCACCCCCTGCGTTCACGTTGGCTCCGGAGCGGGCGAGAAGTTCCATCATGGGGATGCGCCCGCCAAAGAGGCTGGCGCGGGATAGCGGCGCGTCGTTGTTCTGGTGCACATCGGATCCGTTAGCGATGAGCCACTCGGCGATGGCGAGGCGCTCGGGCATTGGCGGCGTTGCGGGGCCACGGCACTCCGCCGCCCATGTGAGTGGGCCGGCATTCCCATAGCCGATAGGCGCGGTCTTGAGATCAGGGTATCTAACGATGAGCTGCCGGACTGCGGCGAGATCGTTTGCGGTGATGGCCTGTTTGAGCTTTCCAGAGTTAGTGAGGGATTCGATGTGTTGCTTAAGCTTCGGCCAGCTGGCGAAGCCGTAATGCTGCGCGATCTGGAACTGAGCGTCGGAGAGAGTCGGCGCTTTGCCAGCGTTGACGAGGTCTTTGGCCTGGTCTTTGAGGTGACGAAGGTTGGGCTGGGCGGGAAGCTGGGACGCGGGAGGGCGATTGCTGGACATACGAACTCCTTTCAAGATCGCCCGGTGTTCGCATTGCGGGCAGAAAGAAGTTACGCCAGATTGGATTTCAGAGGTGGGCTTCTACCCTTTCCGCGAACCGGTTGCGTCCTTCACGCACCTATGATGGTAGCGGATACGACGAAGAGTGGCAAAAAGCCATAGTGAGCAGAGAAACGCCCCGGGTTCTTCCGGGGCGTTTTGATTTGCTGTGACCAGTTAGTTCTTTGCGGCCAACTGGCGGAGAACGTACTGGAGGATGCCGCCGTGCTGGTAGTAGAGGATTTCCTGGGGGGTGTCGATGCGGAGGGTGGCGGAGAACTCGATGGTTTTGCCGGTTTGATTCTCGGCGAGGATGGGGAGGATTCGGCCGTCGGCGAATTTGCTGTCGAGCATGGCCTTGAGCTGGCCGGGGTGGTCGCCGATGGAGAAGATCTCCTCGCCGGTGAGGCCGAGCGATGCGGCACTCTGGCCGGGCAGGAACTGTAGAGGCAGGATGCCCATGCCGACCAGGTTGGAGCGGTGGATGCGCTCGTAGCTTTCGGCGATGACGAAGCGGATTCCCAAGAGCCGCGGGCCCTTGGCGGCCCAGTCGCGCGAGCTGCCGGAGCCGTACTCCTTGCCCGCGAGGATACATAGCGGGACGCCGCGCTCCGCGTAGATGACGCTGGCGTCGTAGATGGACATGTCTGTCGCCTCCGGCAATAGCCGGGTAACGCCGCCTTCGGTTCCCGGAGCGAGCTTATTCCGCAGGCGCACGTTGGCGAACGTCCCGCGCACCATCACTTCGTGATTGCCGCGACGCGAGCCGTAGCTGTTGAAGTCGGCGGGCGCGACGCCGTGGGCGGTGAGGTACTTGCCGGCGGGGCCGTTCTTCTTGATGGAGCCGGCGGGCGAGATGTGGTCGGTGGTGACGGAGTCGCCGAGCACGGCGAGGCAGCGTGCGGCGCGAATGTCTGAGACGGGCAATGGCGCCGCCGGCATGGAGTCGAAGTAGGGTGCCTTGCGGATGTAGGTGGAGTCGGGTTCCCAGCCGTAGGTGTTGCCGGAGGGAAACTTGAGGTTCTGCCAGTTCTGGTCGCCGTCGGTGACGGTGGCGTACTGCTTGCGGAACATGGTGGAGTCGATCGAGGCGTTGACGGTGTCGGCGACCTCCTGCTGGGTGGGCCAGATGTCGCGCAGATAGACGGGCTGGCCGGACTGGTCCTTGCCCAGCGGGTTGGTGGCGAAGTTGTGGCCGATGTGGCCGGCGAGCGCGTAGGCGACCACCAGCGGCGGCGACATCAGATAATTTGCGCGGACCTCGGGCGAGATTCTGCCCTCGAAGTTGCGATTGCCGGAGAGCACGCTGACCGCGACGAGGGAGTGGTCTTCGATGGCCTTCGACACATCCGTCGGCAATGGTCCTGAGTTGCCGATGCATGTCGTGCAGCCGTAGCCGACGGTCTGGAAGCGCAGCGCGTCGAGGTACTTCGTCAGGCCGGACTTGTTGTAGTAGTCGGTGACGACGCGCGAGCCGGGAGCGAGCGAGGTCTTGACCCACGGGGGCGTTTGCAGGCCGCGCTCGACGGCCTTCTTGGCGAGCAAGCCGGCGGCGACCATGACGTAGGGGTTGGAGGTGTTGGTGCAGGAGGTGATGGCCGCGATGACGATGGAGCCGTGGCCGAGGTACGGGTCGGGATCGATGCCGAAGCGGGCTTTGACGCTGCTGGGCGCGGCGGTAAGCTTGTCCGCGTGCGCGAGCGTGGCCACCGGCACATCGCCGGTGACGGGCTGAGAGAGTGCGCGCGCACCGATGCTGCTGGTGACGTTGCCGTTGCCGGAGGGATGGCCGCCGTCGGCCTCCCAGCGGACGAGCTGGCGCACGGCGTCCTGATTGCCGTTGGGGCCGAGCAGGTGGGGCAGCTCCTTCTCAAATCCGGCTGCGGCCTGGGAGAGCAGCACGCGGTCCTGGGGCCGCTTGGGGCCGGCGACGCTGGGTTCCACTGTCGCAAGATCCAAGGACAAGGTAGACGAGTATTCGGCCTCGGGCGCATCCGGCGTGTGGAAGAGGCCCTGGGCTTTGAAGTAGGTCTCGACCAGCGCGATGTGCTCTTCGCTGCGGCCGGTGAGGCGAAGGTACTTCAGCGTCTCCTTGTCGACGGGGAAGATGCCGCAGGTGGCGCCGTACTCCGGGGCCATGTTGGCGATGGTCGCGCGATCGGCGAGGGGCAGCTCGGCGATGCCGGGGCCGTAGAACTCGACGAATTTGCCGACGACGCCGTGCTTGCGCAGCGCCTCGGTGACGGTGAGAACGAGGTCGGTGGCGGTTGTGCCTTCCTTCAGTTTGCCGGTAAGGCGGAAGCCGACCACCTGCGGGACCAACATCGACACCGGCTGGCCGAGCATGGCGGCCTCGGCCTCGATACCACCGACGCCCCAGCCGAGCACGCCCAGGCCGTTGACCATGGTGGTGTGGGAGTCGGTGCCGACCAGGGTGTCGGGATACGCGGTGACCTTGCCGTCGGGGCCCGGGGAGGTGGTGAAGACGACGCGGGCGAGATATTCGAGGTTGACCTGGTGGCAGATGCCCATGCCGGGCGGCACGGCGGAGAAGTTGTGGAAGGCGGTCTGGCCCCACTTGAGGAAGGCGTAGCGCTCGCGGTTGCGTTGGAATTCGAGCGCGGCGTTGAGGTCGTAGGAGTTGACGGTGCCGAATTCATCGACCTGGACGGAGTGGTCGATGACCAGCTCGGCGGGTTGGAGCGGGTTGATCTTCTCCGGGTCGCCACCCAGGGCGCGCATGGCGTCGCGCATGGCGGCGAGGTCGACGATGGCGGGGACGCCGGTGAAGTCCTGCATCAGGACGCGCGCCGGCATGAAGGCGATCTCGCGCGAGGGCTCGGCCTTGGGGTCCCAGTTGGCGAGGAAGCGGATGTCGTCGGCGGTGACGGAGTGGCCGTCTTCGTGGCGGAGGAGGTTCTCAAGCAGGATGCGCAGCGAGAAGGGAAGGCGGGTGAGGTTGGTTTTGGCGGATTCGGCGAGCGCATGGAGGCGGAAGATGTTGACGGTGGTGGCGCCGCAGGCGAGGGTTGCGGCGCTCGAGAAGGAATCGGGATGCTTGGCGATCTGGTTCTTGGCGGTCATGGTCTTTTCTCCAGGGGCGCGGTTGCAAGGAGAACCGGCGCGGGTCTTGGCCGAGTGCGCACAGGCACGACGGCAGGAAGGAAAAGGCTATCAAAAAAAATGAGTGTGCGGGGAATTCGGTCAGGAGCAGCCGACGGCTACCTGGAAAGGGACCTGCTGCAACCTGAATCAGGCCGGCCGCGGTCGGGGCGACCGTGACGGAAGCGCTTCGTCTTCGTCCTGGGCAGACTAAGGGCCATTGGGGGTATTTTACGCCGGGCCTGTGGAGTTGGGGAAGGCGCTGCTTGCTTGGGTGCAGCAACCCTGGGAATCGCTGCAATGCTTTCAGCACACAATCCGGCCGGCTACGGCTTCTACTTGCGCGACTCCCGCTTGTCCCTGTACATGGCGGCGTCGGCCTGCTCGATCACCTGCTTCATGGTCATGCCTGAAGACCACTGAGCGAGCCCAATTGCCGCCGTCACCTCGACCTTCAGCGCAGCCTTTCCCGCTCCGGTCTCAACCGTGTAGTTGCCGAGGACCCAATGCCGAATGCGATCGATCTGCGGCTTGGCCCCGGCGCTATCGCGGCGCAGGACGACGATGAACTCGTCTCCTCCCCAGCGGCCCACCATGTCTTCGGAACGGACATTGTTCTGCAACTCGTGCGCGAATTTCTTGAGCAGGTCGTCGCCTGCCGGATGGCCATACTTGTCGTTGACCTGCTTGAAATGGTTCAGGTCGATGATGACCGCGCAGAACGTCTCATGCTGGGCGATGAGGCGTCCCATGCGCGCCTCGACGCTGCGGCGATTGGCCAGGCCCGTCACCGTGTCTTTTGAGGCGATCTCCTCCACCACCTTCAGCTTGGTCTCGTAGCTGGTGACCTTGGACCGCAACTGGGCCAGCGACTGCTGACCGTCCTGGGCCATCTGGTCCACACAACTCTTCAGCTCGGTCGCCTTGCGCACCAGGGAGGAGCGGACCTGGGTCAGGTCGTCCAGGTTGGCGATGGCCTTCAGGTCGGCGGTCAGGCCGCTGAACTGCTGGGCGTAACGGTGGTCCCGCTCGCCCACCGACTCGGCGGTCCCGGCCAGCAGGATCAGCAACTCCTTCACCTCGTCGGCCTGCTCCTTCAGATGCTGCGCGGTCGCACCGCCCCAGCGTTCCAGTTGATCTTCAATCTGCTCCTCGGTTCGCTGCACGGCCTTGGGAGTTGCGTCGATGGTTAGGCTGGACTCCAGCTTGGCCAGTCCCTGCTCAAGCTCGCGCCCTGGGGCGGGGCAGGCTTCTATTGCATTCCTGCCGATGGCACGGAGCGCGGAACGATAGGAGTCCATGGTGACGGCGAGGAGTTCGTCGGGTTCCGGCTCGGCGACGGTCAGGGCGGGCTCGTCTCTATCCAAATACTTCTTAATTGAAATCAAACTTGCGATCTCCTGCGTGCGTGCATGGCTCGATGAATGAGAGAATCTTGCTCGCCCGGCGATGCGGGGATGGCGAGGTTCGAGTTTGTGTCAGAGCAAGAGGTCCCGGAGACCTGCACCCAAGACAGACCTCGAACCGAGTACCACATGGCGCATCATTGCATGGCGCTGGTGGGGAGTAAAGTGACGATGATCACACAGGGGCGAGGTCACCTGGCTGGCAGGTTCTCCGTCGCATCCAGCGCCCCACATGCGGGCCGCCGCTCAGTTGGCCGAGGGCATCCCGACGTGGTCGATGACGAGAGTCTTGACGGGGCCGTGGGTGGAGGTGAGTTTGAGGCCAAGCTGCTCCTGGACCGAGGTGAAGAGCGATGGGCCGCCAGCGAGTGGCGAGTCGTCAGGGGTGTTGTCCGGCGTCCACTCCAGGGAGAGGTCGTATTTTCCGGTGAGGCCGGTCTTGTCGACGACGGGGCGATGGAGTTCCTGCTTCAGATAGTCGATGAGCGAGGCAATGGTGACCGCCTGACCGAAGAGATGGCCGCGACCGAGCATCACTGGATAGCCGCTGGA
>Ga0182013_10001878_pt1 | contig 28081 bp, 26 predicted proteins | sample 612S2MmetaG_FD_120487 | JGI IMG/M metagenome (GOLD analysis project Ga0182013, IMG submission 120487) | Permafrost microbial communities from Stordalen Mire, Sweden - 612S2M metaG | ecosystem: Environmental > Terrestrial > Soil > Wetlands > Permafrost | place: Sweden: Stordalen | collected...
CGAGCGCCGCAAGCAGGAGATTGATCGCGAAGACGCGCCCCACCACGTCGATCACGGTGAAGCCGCGGTCGGTGGCGCGCTGATAGAAATGCGTGCGGTGCGCCTGCCAGATACGCTCGCCGTTGCCGAGCCGGCGCAACAGCGTGATGGTGCTGTCGGCGAGATAGTATAATGGCAACAACAGCGCCGCGGCGCGGCCGCCATTGCCGGCAAGGAGAACGAGTAGCCAACCGAGGACGAGCCCGATCGGCAGGCTGCCGACATCGCCAAGGAACAGCTTTGCCACCGGGCGATTGAAATAGCCAAATCCGACCATGGCGCCGCAAAGGCCGAGGCTCACGACCACGGCCTGCGGCGGTAGAATGCCCAAGAAGCCGATCGCCGCCAGCGCCGCCGTCAGCGGGACGACTTCCGCCGCCGTCATCCAGTCAAGCCCATCCATGAAGTTCACGAGATTGACGAACCACAGTCCGCCGATCACAAGCAGAATGCGCTCCGCCCACCACGGCAAAATGGGTAAGACGCGCAGTTCCGCCGGCAGGGCATAGATGACCGCCGCGACCGCCAGTGTCTGTAGCAACAGCCGTGGTGCGACGTCGATCGGGCGGAAATCGGCCATGGCGCCCACGCCCGCCATCAGAATGACGGCGGCGATAAGCACCACCGGCGGCGCAGCGCTCGCGGCCCCGGCCGGCAGGAAATAGGAGGCGAAAAACGAGGCACTATAGGCTGCGGCAATCGTTGCCACGACAACCGCGATGCCACCGCCTTGCGGGGTGGGCACCTGATGCGATGAACGGGCGTTGGGCTTCGCCAATACGTAGCGTTGCAGCCAAGGTCTTATGAGGACGATAAGACTGGCGCAGGCAATCGCGGAACCGGCCGCCGTCGCTGCGCCGAAGACAACCAACATGGCTAAGCTCAGGCGCGCTTGCCGAACATCGAATGTTCAACGAGGTTGCAAACGACGTGCGCCGCGGTGATGTGAATTTGCTGAATCAACGGCGTTTCCTGTGACGTCGCAAACAGGCAGACGTCGCAAAAATCCTTCATCGCGCCGCCGTCGGCGCCGGTGAATCCCATCGTGGTTATGCCCAGGTCGCGCGCCGCGCGCAGTGCCGCAAGGATATTGGGGGACCGTCCCGACGTGGAAATCGCGAGCAGCCCATCGCCCTTTTTGCCAAGCCCGCGGATCTGGCGCTCGAACACCAGCTCGAATCCGTAATCGTTACCGATCGCCGTGAGTACCGACGTGTCGGTAGAGAGCGCGATCGCCGGCAGCGGCGCCCGATCGAAATTCAACCGTGACAGAAATTCTCCGGCGACATGCTGCGCGTCTCCCGCGCTGCCACCGTTGCCGGCGATCATGAGCTTGCCGCCGGAGCGGAAGATGTTCTCGATCAGGTCGGCGATGGTGCGGATCGCGCGATGCAGTTTCGCGTCGCCCGCGGCGCGTTCCAGCGTCGAAACCGAATGGCGAAAATAGGTCGCGACCAGATCGTCGGTAGCTTTGTCCATCGGCAGCTCGCCCGCCGGGTCGCCAGTGATCTGGCTCAAAGACCCTAACGCGTCTTGACGCTTTTAGCGGCGGCTCTTCGTCGTGGCAAGTTGAAGGCGATCTCGGTGTTGCGACAGCGGCATTCGATGGTGAAATCAACGCTGGACCGCAGCCGGATTCGGAATGTATAGCAGCACCTGTTGGTGTGAATTGTGCGATGCCAGTTGAGAAAACGACATTAGAGCCGGTCCAGGCGACGCCCGATCAGCGACCGGCGATGTCGTTGTCGGTGATATTGCCGAATTTCAATCATGGCAGCCTGATTGCACGCGCGCTTCATGCGCTTTTGGACCAAACGCCTGCGGCCGGCGAAATCATCGTGGTTGACGACGGCTCGACCGACGACAGCGTCGCTGTCGTCGAGGCTTTGCAGCGCCGCTACGGCTCGATCCGGCTGATCCGCAACGCGACAAACCAGGGCATTATCGCTTCGGTCAAAACCGCGCTGGAAGTCGCGACCGGCGACTATTTGTTGTTCGCCGCAGCCGACGATTTCGTCTTGCCCGGCCTGTTCAGTCACGCGCTGGCCGGATTAACCGCCTATCCGGATGCCGCCTTCTTTTGCGCCGGAGTCGCGCTTGTCGATACCGGCGATCAGGTGATCGGGGTGCGTCCGGTTACCGTGCCGCGATACGGTCGCGGTTACCTGTCGCCAAAGGACGTTCGCCGCGTGATCCGCGGCACGGATTTTTGGGTGTTGGGCACCAGCACCGTCTATCGCCGCCGGCTATTGGCGGGAATCGGATATTTCGACGCGCGCTTAGGTTCGCTGGGCGACGTGCTGGCCAATCGGCTGCTCGCCTTTCGTCATGGCTTCTACTTCGATCCTGCGGTGCTGGCGGCTTACAACAAGGATCCGATGAGCTTTTCCGCGCGAAATGCCTTGTCGGTCAAAGACAGCCGCCGTCTGCTCGACGCCGCGGCGTCGTGGATCGCCGGTAACCTGCCAGAGGATGTCCGCGACGAGCACGCACGCCTGTTCGACCGCCGGATGCGATTTGGCTTGGCGCGTCTGTGGGTCATATGGCGCAACGGCCGACTGGATGCAGACGCTATCGCCGACATCTTGAATTTCGGCGGGTTCGATCGCGCGGTTTTGAAAGCACTCGCGCGCGTTCCGTTCGGGTCGAGTTTCCTCGCGCTGGGTTGGATGACACTGCGGATGCCGCCGTTTAGCCTGCTGGGCATGATGCAAGCTTGGTGGCGCGCCCTCTACTTCAAATGTGTCTGCCGGGCGGAAATCGCGCGCAAAGTCAATGGCGTACGGCTGGGGGGCGACGGCACTGCCCGCAGCGATTTCGTGCCCTCATCCTGATTTTCCAGCAAAGTCTGCCGGCGGTCGGGACTTGAAACAAAGCCTCCCGATAATTGCTAATTAATTTCAATAACTTAGTCTCGTGTTCACACCGTGAACGTGGGTCTTGACGTTCACGTCATGAACACGGTAGCGATGGGGTGGGTAAGAGGGCCCCCCAATGCTCGAGGCTACCGAGAGCGACAAGACCGAGGATGCGCGCATCCTGCTCGACCTGCTCAATTCGGTCGAGCGCGACGGCGGCCAGTCGCAGCGGCGGCTTGCCTCCGAGCTCGGCATCGCGCTCGGTCTGGTCAACGCTTACCTGCGGCGCTGCGTCAAGAAGGGGCTGGTCAAGGTCACTGAAGCGCCCGCCCGCCGCTATATTTATTACCTGACGCCGCAGGGCTTCGCCGAGAAATCCCGTTTGACCGTCGAATACTTGTCGGTGTCCTTCGGCTTCTTCCGCCGGGCGAAGGCCGAGTGCGGGGTCATGTTCGACACTGCGGCCGAGCGCGGCTTTCACAAGGTGGCACTCGCCGGCATTTCCGATCTCGCCGAGATCGCGATGATCTGCGCGCTGGATACCGGCGTGAAAGTTACGGCGGTGGTCGACGACAAGTCGACGCTGTCGCACTTCGCCGGGGTGCGGGTCGCTCCGTCCTTTGACGCCGTCGTCGGCAGCTGCGACGCCGTGCTGATCACCGATCTGCAACGGGCGGCCGAGTTGACCGAACAGGCGAGCCCGCTGTTCGGCCCCGAGCGTGTGCTCACGCCAAAATTGTTGCTGCCGCCGCCGCGGATGCCGAATGGGGGCGCATCATGACGGATAACCTTGTGACCAAATCGTCATGGCATGTAGTCCAAGTCCACGTTCACGCCGAGGCGAAGGCGCAAATGCACCTGGCCCGGCAGGGTTTCGCGACCTATCTACCGCGTTATCTCAAACGCCGGCGTCACGCGCGGCGGACGGAGACCGTGCCGGCTCCGCTCTATCCGTCTTATCTGTTCGTAACCATCGATCCGACGGTCCAGCGGTGGCGATCGATCCATTCAACCGTCGGTGTCACCCGCCTGGTCTGTAACGGCGACGTGCCGGCCGCAATCGATGACGCGATCATCCACGGCTTGAAAAGCCGCGAGGATGCGCAGGGCTTCATTCAACTGCAGCGCCGGCCGCAATTTGCAGCCGGCGACAAGGTTCGCATCCGTGAAGGCGTGTTCAGTGATTGTCTCGGCCTGTTCGAGGGCATGGGCGATCGCGAGCGCGTCGCTATTCTTCTCGAACTGCTCGGCCGCAAGGTGCGCGTCGTTCTGGACGAGGAATTCGTCGTCGCGGCGTAAGCCGCGTCGAGGGCATGATCCGGAAAAGTCGACAGCGATTTTCCGAGCAGGTCATGCTCCAGAAAAATGGCGGGCGGGTCGGGGGGCTTAGAGTCACCCGGAGTGCGGTAGCGTGGCAAATCGATCGGTCGGTGGCAGGCGTTACCAAGTCTGCGTGAAAACGAATGGTCCGATGATGCAAGGCACTTTAGCGCTCCGTATTCCGCACCGCGGTCCCACGCGGTCGTCGTATCGCGTTGCATTGGTCGACATCTTCGCGGGAATCGGCGCAGTCAATATCTGGGGCCGGCTCGGATGGCGCGAGACCAAACGGCGCTATCGCCGAACCGCATTCGGGCCGTTCTGGACGACGGTCGGTCTTGCGCTGTTTGTCACGACGCTCGGTTTTGTCTGGACCAATCTGTGGCATCGCGATCCGAAGGTCTATCTGCCGTACCTCACCGCGGGTATGGTGTGCTGGGTCATGTTTTCGACGATTTGCACGGAAGGGTGCCTCAGTCTCATCGTCAACGAGCAATTGCTCAAACAATTGCGCATTTCCTATACGCTGCTCGCCTGCACCAATGTCTGGCGAAATGCTGTGCTATTTCTGCATAATCTGACGATCTTCGCTCTGGTTTTTCTTTACGCCGGCCTGTCGGTCACTTGGGCGACATTGCTCATCATTCCGGGCTTCGCGCTGTTCTGCATCAATGCGGTCTGGATCAGCCTGGTGCTGGGAACGCTCTGCGCGCGGTTTCGCGACGTCCAACAATTGGTCATTACTCTGCTGCAGATTTCGATGTTTCTGACGCCGATTTTCTGGACGCCGGATCAACTGACCGGCCGCACCGCCATCGTCGCGCAAGTAAACCCGCTCTATCACTTGATCGCGATAATTCGCGATCCATTATTGGGCCATGCCCCCGAAGCCTCAAGCTGGTTCGCCCTCGTCGCCATGGCGATCGTCGGTTGGATGCTGACAATCTATATGCTGGCCAAGATCCGCCAACGGATCATTTATTGGATTTAGTGCGCTGGAGATCTCACTTGGCCAAGATTGAACTCAATAACGTCGTCGCCGATTTCCCGATCTACGGAACTCAGCCTAGCTTGCGCAATGCGCTGTTCGGGCGTGTCGTCGGCGGCGTGGTGCGCCGACAGAGCGACAGCAGCAGTCGGGTTGTCGTGCGCGCTCTGGAAAACGTGTCGCTGACGGTCAATCACGGCGATCAACTCGGCATTATTGGGCACAACGGTGCCGGCAAGTCGACTATGTTGCGCGTGTTTGCCGGCATCTACGAGCCGAGCCAAGGGTCGATCAGTATCGAAGGGCGGGTCTCGCCGCTGTTCAATTCTTCGCCCGGGCTTTCGCTCGACGACACTGGATACGAGAACATCGTAACATGCGGGCTTCTGCTCGGCATGAGCCGCGACGAGATCGAGCGAAAAACTCCCGAAATCGAAGAGTTCTGCGAGCTCAATGACTATCTTTCGCTTCCGGTTCGGACTTACTCGAGTGGGATGTTGGTAAGGCTCGGCTTTGCTATTGCAACCTCCATCGATCCGGAAATCCTGCTGCTCGACGAGGAGCTCGGAACGGGCGATGCCCGCTTTGCAGCGCGCGCGGCCAAGCGGGTCGACTCCTTGATCGGACGATCAAGCATTATGGTGCTGGCTTCTCATTCCGAAGACCTCATTCGCAAAATGTGCAATCGCGCAATTCTGCTTGATCATGGGCGGGTCGTTCTCGATGGTCCGACCGACGAAGTCCTCGAAATCTACAGTCGAGCGAACAAAGATGAGGCGGCGAATATAGCGCCGCCACCGCAAGACACCGAACAGACCGAACTGGGTGTGCCACTAGCCTCACGCGTGGGCTAACGGCTGAGCCGCCGTCACCGGCTATAACGAAGCGAGGAAGCCATGAGCCCTGTTAAGAATATCAAGATTTTCGCCGACGGTGCCGATATCGACGGCATCCTGACGCTTTATAAAAACCCGCTGATCAAGGGCTTCACCACCAACCCGACGCTGATGCGCAAGGCCGGCATCGAGGATTATGAGGACTTCGCGCGCCGGTTGGTGAAGGCGATCCCGGATCGGCCGATATCTTTCGAGGTATTTGCCGACGACTTCGACGAGATGATCTCGCAGGGCCGCGTGATCGCGTCCTGGGGCAACAACGTCAACGTCAAGATTCCGGTGACGACCACGAAAGGCGCGTTTACTGGCCCGGTCGTTCGCACGCTGGCCAACGCCGGCGTTATCGTCAACGTGACCGCAATCATGACCGAACAACAGGTCGCGCGCGTCGGCGAATGTCTGGCGCCGAACGTGCCGGCGATTGTTTCCGTCTTCGCCGGGCGTGTCGCCGATACCGGCCGCGATCCTATACCGGTGATGCGCGCTTGCCTCGCCGCGCTCTCCGATCGCCCGAAGGCGGAATTGCTCTGGGCAAGTCCGCGCGAACTTCTCAACATTTTCCAGGCCGACGAAATGGGCTGCCATATCATTACGGTGAGCCATGATGTGCTTGCCAAGCTCTCGCTCGTCGGCAAGAACCTCGACGACTATTCGCTCGAGACGGTCAAAATGTTCCATCGCGATGCCACGGCGGCGGGATTCGCAATCGCGACGCCGGCACGCCGGGCGGCGTCCTGATCGGCGGCGGTTCGCGCCAACATCGCAAAGACCTAAGGAGACGAGGAAATGCCAAACAAGTTTTCACGCGTATTCGTGACCGGAGGAGCGGGTTATGTGGGCTCCGTTCTCATCCCCCGGCTGCTCGATCGCGGCTATAAGGTGACGAGCTACGATATTTCCTATTACGGCGATAATTTCCTGCCCAAGAACAATCCGAACTTACAGGTCATCCGCGGCGATATTCGCGATACCGCAGCGCTCGCCAGGGCAGTTGCCGGGCACGACGCCTTCATCAGTCTTGCGTGTATCTCCAATGACGCGAGCTTCGAACTCGACGAGAATCTGTCGACGTCGGTCAATCTCGACGCATTCGAGCCAATGGTACTCGCCGCCAAGAAGGCCGGCGTGAAGCGCTTCATCTTTGCCTCATCGAGCTCGGTATACGGCGTCTCGGATCAGCCGAACGTGACCGAAGATCACCCGCTCGTGCCACTCACCCTCTACAACAAGTACAAGGGCATGTGCGAGCCACTCTTGCTCAAGCATACCGACAAGAGCTTCGTCGGCGTCGTGTTCCGCCCGGCGACGGTGTGCGGCTACGCACCGCGGCAGCGCTTCGACCTCTCGGTCAACATCTTGACCAATCACGCCATCAACAACGGCAAGATCACAGTGTTCGGCGGCGAGCAACTGCGCCCCAACCTGCACATTCTCGATTACTGCGATGCGGTGCAGGTGCTGCTCGACGCGCCCGACGAGAAGATCGCCAACGAGATATTCAATGTCGGCTATCAGAACATGTCGATCATGGATATTGCGTTACTGGTCAAGCGCATCGTCCAGGAGGAGTTTCCTGACAAGGGCGAAATCGGCGTCGTCACGACGCCGAGCGACGACAAGCGCTCCTATCATATCAATTCCGATAAAGTCCGGCGCGTGCTCGGCTACGCGCCGACGCGCACGATCGAACAAGCCGTGCGTGATCTGTGCCGCGCCTTCAAGGACGGCAGGCTGCCCAATTCGATGGCGGACGACATCTATTATAATGTCCGCCGTATGAAGAACCTGCAAGCCGCATAAATGAGCGCGATGAACGAGCGTGTCGGAGTCGTTACCGGTGGCGCCGGCTTTATCGGCAGCCACATGGTCGATCTTTTGCTGGCACGCGGCTACCGCGTGCGGGTCATCGACAGTCTTGTCGGCGGCCGCGAGGCCAACCTTGCCCATCACGGCAATGACCCGCGGCTGTCGTTCGAGCGGCGCGATATCCGGCAGCTCGATGCCGGCGACCCCTTGTTTAAGGACGCCGCCTTGGTTTTCCATTTTGCCGGTATCGGCGACATCGTTCCGTCGATCGAGCGCCCGACCGACTATATGGACACTAATGTCCAGGGCACCGTGCATGTGCTGGAATGCGCGCGCGCGGCGAACGTCCGGAAATTCGTCTATGCGGCGTCGTCGTCCTGCTACGGGCTTGCCGCGGTGCCGACCGGCGAGGATCATCCGATCGGGCCCGAACATCCCTACGGCTTGAGCAAATATCAGGGCGAGATGGCGGTGCTGCACTGGCATCGCGTGTATCGGCTGCCGGCGAATTCGATCCGCATCTTCAACGCCTATGGGCCGCGGGTGCGCACCACGGGAGCCTATGGCGCGGTATTCGGTGTCTTCTTCAAACAGAAACTTGCCGGCAAGCCGTTCACGGTGATCGGCGACGGCACGCAGCGCCGCGATTTTCTGTTTGTGACGGACGTCGCGGCGGCTTTTCTGCGCGCTGCCGAAAGCGATTTCATCGGCGAAATTTGGAATCTCGGCGCCGGCAATCCGCAAAGCGTCAACCGGCTTGTCGAACTGCTCGAAGGGCCGGTCGTTTACATTCCCAAGCGGCCGGGCGAGCCCGACTGCACGTTTGCGGATATCAGCAAGATCCAGCGCGATCTCGGCTGGCAGCCAGTGGTGCCGTTCGATCAAGGGGTGCGGCGCATGATGGAGGATATCGAACTCTGGCGCGACGCGCCGCTGTGGGACCCACAGTCGATCGCGGTGGCGACCAAGACGTGGTTTGAGTATCTAGGGCGGGAGGCCTGAGACCGTGGAATCACTCGGCAGCCACTTCAAGCATAAGATCAAGACTCCGGAGGAGATTGCGCAGCTCATCGGCGAGCCGCCGCGCAAGCGCAAGGTGATCATGTGTCACGGCGTATTCGACGTCGTGCATCCGGGTCATTTGCGGCATTTGCTCTATGCCAAGAGCAAGGCCGACATCCTGGTCGCGAGCCTGACCGCCGATCGCCACATATCAAAAGGGCGCTATCGGCCGCATATTCCGCAAGAATTGCGCGCCCTTAATCTCGCGGCATTCGAAATGGTCGATTACGTGATCATCGACCCCGAACCAACGCCGCTGAAGAATCTCACGCTGATCAAGCCGGATATCTTTGCCAAGGGCTATGAGTACCAGGCAAGCGGTCTGCCGCTGAAGACGCAGGACGAGCTCGACGTGATCCGCAGCTACGGCGGCGAGATCATCTTCACGCCGGGCGACTACGTGTTCTCGTCGAGCGCGTTGATCGAAGCCTCGCCGCCGTCGCTGCGCATCGAAAAGCTGATGACGCTGATGGAGTCGGTCGATCTGACCTTCGACAAGCTGCGCCGCACGCTCGATACGCTCGGCGGCCGGCGCGTCCATGTCGTCGGTGATACGATCGTCGACACCTTCACTTATACCAGCATGATCGGCGGTCAGACCAAGACGCCCACCATCAGCGTGCTGTTCGACCGAAGAACCGATTATGTCGGCGGTGCCGGCGTCGTCGCCGAACACCTGAAAGCCGCTGGCGCCGACGTGGTGTTTTCGACCGTGCTCGGCGAAGACGCACTCAAAGACTTCGTGCTGGAGGGCTTGAGCAAATCCGGCGTCCAATGTCGCCCGGTCATCGACAAGACGCGACCGACCACGAACAAGAACGCGATCATTTCCGGCGGCTACCGTTTGCTGAAAGTCGATACGCTAGACAACCGGTCGATTTCCGATCAGATCGTGCTGACGCTGGCCAAGGCGGTTGCCACCGAAAAGGCCGAAGCGCTGGTGTTCAGCGACTTCCGCCACGGCATGTTCAATCGCCGTACTATTCCGACGCTGGCTGACGCCGTACCGGACGGCATGTATAAGGTCGCCGACAGTCAGGTGGCCAGCCGCTGGGGCAACATCACCGAGTTTCGCGGTTTCGACCTGATCACGCCGAACGAACGCGAGGCGCGGTTCGCGCTCGGCGATCAGGATTCCGGTATCCGGCCGCTGGCGGCGGACATTTACGATGCTGCGCAGTGCAAGACGCTGATCCTTAAACTCGGCGATAAAGGCGTGCTCACCTGCAAGCACGGCGACCATCAGGCGCTCGATTCGTTTTTCGTCGTCGATAGTTTCGTCGATCGTTTGGTCGACGGCGTCGGTGCCGGCGACGCGCTCTTGGCCTATGCCACGCTGTCGATGCTGGCCAGCAAATGCGAACTCACCGCGACGATTATCGGCACCATGGCCGCGGCCTGCGAATGCGAGAAGGACGGCAACGTTCCGATCAACATCGAAGATGTCCATCATAAGCTCGACGCGGTCGAGCGCGAGGCAAAGTTCGATTAGTGACACGATGCGGGTTGTTGTCGTCGGTCTAGGCGTTCAAGGCTACAAGCGACGGCGCTTTGCCGGCAGCGATTTCGTCTGCTCCGCCGACGTTCGCAATCCCGACGCGGACTTTCGCGATGTGCGCGAGGTGGCGCTCGACAGATTCGATGCTGCGCTGCTGTGCGTTCCCGACGCCGCCAAAGTCGAATTGCTCGACTATCTCGTCGAGCACGGCAAGCATGCGCTCGTCGAAAAGCCGCTGGTTGCCGAAGACGAGGCGGTGCTGGCGCGGCTCGAACAGAATGCGCGGCGACGGGGGGTAGTGCTGTACACCGCCTATAACCACCGCTTCGAGCCGCATTTCGTACGCATGCGCGATCTCGTCAATTCAGGCGCGCTCGGCAAGATCTATCGCTGCCGTATGTTTTACGGCAACGGCACGGCGCGCCTGGTTCGCAATTCGGACTGGCGCGATCAGGGCGCCGGCGTCCTCGACGACCTCGGTTCGCATGTGCTCGATACCGCGCGGTTCTGGTTCGGCGACATCGGTCACGAATTCTCGATCGTGTCGACCGATCGGTTCGAGAACCGCAGCCCTGACCACGTCGTCTTTGTGTCGCGGGGCTGGCCGCGCCTCGAGTTCGAAATGACCTTGCTGAGCTGGCGCAATCACTTCACCTGCGACGTTTTCGCCGAGAACGGCAGCGCGCATATCAACTCGCTGTGTAAATGGGGCCCGTCTGAATTTGCCCACCGCGTGCGCGTACTGCCGAGCGGCCGTCCGCCCGAGCAATCGGTGACGCTGGTCGAGGAAGATCCGACCTGGGCGCTCGAATACGAGCATTTCAAGTCGCTGTGCCGGGAGCGTCGTCCGACCGACTTGGCGAACGACATCTGGCTCAATCGCGTGCTGCGCAAGCTCGGCGCCGAGGCGTCGGAAATGGCCGAGGCGTGAGCAAGCCAGTCATCGGTTATGCCGGGATGACCCATCTCGGTCTGCTGTCAGCCAGTGCCGCGGCGGCCCAAGGCTTTCGCACGGTCGCATTTGACGCAGATAAGGCGTTGGTCGGGCGATTGAACGGCGGCGAGCTTCCCGTCAACGAGCCGGGCCTGCCCGAACTCATCGCGGAGTATCGAGGCGATCTCGTATTCAGTGCCGACGTCGCCGCGCTCGGTGAATGCGATGTGGTCTACGTCGCGGTCGACGTCCCGACCAACGATCGCGGCGACAGCGATCTTGCTCCGATTAAGGCCATGGTGGAGCGCGTGCAGCCGATTCTCGGCGCCGGCGCGTTGCTGATAATTCTGTCGCAAGTGCCGCCGGGCTATACGCGCGCGCTGCCGGTTCCGGCCGATCGGCTCTATTATCAAGTCGAAACGCTGGTGTTCGGACGCGCGGTGGAGCGCGCGACCAGACCTGAGCGCTTTATCATCGGCTGTGCCGATCCGCGCCGGCCGATTGCCGGTGCTCTCAAGGCTTTTCTCGAATCGTTTTCTTGTCCGATCCTGCCAATGGCGTATGAGAGCGCGGAGCTGGCCAAGATCAGCATCAATTTCTGTCTGGTCGCCTCGATCGCCGTCGCCAACACCTTGGCGGAAGTTTGCGAGCGCGTCGGCGCCGACTGGTCCGATATCGCGCCGGCGCTGAAACTCGACAAACGGATCGGGCCGGGTGCCTATCTCAGCCCGGGCCTCGGCATCGCCGGCGGTAATCTGGAACGGGATCTGCGCACCATCGTGCAGATCGGCGAAGCGAAGAATACCGATGTCGGGGTGGTCAAGGCGTGGCTCGCCAACTCCGCGCATCGCAAGGAGTGGACCTGGCAAGTGCTGCGGGATCACGCATTGACGGTCGATCCCGGCGCCACCATCGCCGTGCTCGGGTTGGCCTACAAGGAGAACACGCACTCCACGAAAAACTCACCGTCGCTGGCACTGCTGGCGCATCTGCAGGGACGTAAGGTGAAAGTGCACGATCCCGTGGTGCCCGCCACGGTCGCGCCCTGGACCGCGGGGGCCGCGGATCCATTGGCCGCCGCGAGCGGCGCCGACGTCCTGGTGATCGCGACACCGTGGCCGCAATATCGCGAGCTGCGTCCAGCGGATCTCGCCCGGGTGATGAAGGGACGAACGGTGCTCGACCCCTATCGCGTTCTCGACGGCCAAGCCTGCGCGGCAGAGGGCCTGACTTATTACACGCTCGGCACGCCGCCACTGGTCCCGGCAGCCTGAACAAAGGCCTATGCTGCGTCATCACAACACCACGCCCGGCCTGCCCGCCCGCTCGGTGATTCTCGGCGCGGGCGGATTTATCGGTGGCGCTACCTTACGCAAGCTCGGCGGTTCGGGCGGCGCGGTGCTCGGACTTGGCCGCAAGGAATTCGATCTTTTGGACGATCGCGCCGCTCTTGATCTCGCGACCCAGCTGCATTCGGAGGACGCGCTCGTCATCGTGGCGGCGCGCGCGCCCTGCAAGACGCCGGCGATGATGCTGGAAAACATCAGGATGATGGCGGCGGTCTGCGACGCTGTGGCGAAACGCCCGGTAGCGCATCTTGTCTATATTAGCTCCGACGCGGTCTATGCCGACGGCCCATTGCCGCTGAGCGAGATCTCGGCAGCGGCGCCGACAAGCCTGCACGGCGCCATGCATCTGGCGCGCGAACAAATGCTCCAAGCCGCCGCGGGCGCGACGCCGCTCGCTGTGTTGCGGCCGACCCTGGTTTACGGCGCAGGCGACCCGCACAACGGCTATGGGCCGAATAAATTCCGCCGCCAGGCTAATCGGGGCGAGGCCATCGTCTTATTCGGTGAGGGCGAGGAGCGCCGCGATCACGTCGACGTCGACGACATTGCCGAGATTGTCCGCCTGGTGCTCGAGCATCGTTCGGCGGGCGTGCTCAATATCGCAACCGGAACAGTCGCAAGCTTTCGCGCGCTCGCCGACAAAGCGGTCGCTCTGTCGCCGTGCAAAGTTGAGATCAAAGGTTCGCCACGCAGCGGGCCAATGCCGCACAACGGTTATCGGTCGTTCGATCCCGCGGCGACACTGCAATCCTTTCCAAACTTTCGCTACACCGCGATCGACGACGGGCTTGAGCGGGCGCAGCGGCAGGAATTCGGCTGATGCCGCACGTTAACTTGTTGCGCGCTTTGCCCAAGACCAAACGCAATATTCAAAAGCGCGCGGAGGGCAAGGATCCCGCCGTCATCGCCATCGCCAAGCAATACGGCGAGATGTATTGGGACGGCCCCCGCGAATACGGCTACGGCGGCTATCGCGACGACGGTCGCTGGCATCCGGTGGCGCGCGATATCATCGCGCATTTTGGCTTGAAGCCTGGTATGCGCGTGCTCGACGTCGGCTGCGGCAAGGGCTTTTTGGTCAAGGCGCTGTTGGCGGAATGCCCGGGGCTCGAAGCCTTCGGCCTCGACATTTCGCTCTATGCGCTGATGCACTGCGCGCCCGAAGTGATCGGTCGTCTGCATCTCGGCACCGCTGAAAAGTTGCCGTTTCCGGATGGTTCGTTCGACTGCGTCTTGTCGCTCAACACCATCCATAATTTCCCACGGCCGCGCGCGGTGATCGCGATGCGCGAGATCCAGCGGCTGAGCCGCGGCCGCGCCTTCGTCCAGGTTGACTCTTACCTCACGCCCCAGCAGAAGGAGATCTTCGAAAGCTGGGTGCTGACGGCGGAATATCATGATTTTCCAGATGGTTGGCTGGAGGTCTTCGCCGCGGCCGGCTATACCGGCGACTATGATTGGACGATTATCGAGTAGCGCCGCGGACACGCGGTCGGGAAGGAATTTTTGATGGGCAAGAGGTACGCGATATTGGGCGGCGGCGGATCGTTCGGAATCCATTCCGCGCTGTATTTGCTGGATCATGCCGATCCGGAGCTGGTGATGGGGATCGGCCGCAATTTGATGCGGCCGGAGCCGTTTTCGCTCAATATCGAAAAGCGGCCACGCTACGAGTATCACGCTTATCACGTCACCTACGAACTCGATCTCCTGCTCGAACTGCTCGATCGCAAGAAGCCGCAGGTCATCGTCAATTTTGCAGCCCAAGGCGAGGGCGCGGTATCGTGGAAACATTCGTGGCGCTTTTTCGAAACCAATTCGATGGCATTGGCGCGGCTTTCGGAAGAGCTGATGAAGCGGGACTGGCTGGAGCGCTTTATTCAGATCGGCACCTCGGAAATGTACGGCTCGGTCGAGCACGCAACCACGGAGGAGGAGCCGATCAAGCCGTCGAGCCCCTATGCCGCATCCAAAGTGGCTTTCGATATGTATCTGCTCTCGGTGCACAAGTTCCTCAAATTCCCGATGAACATCATCCGGCCGTCCAACGCTTATTGTCCCGGTCAGTTGCTGCATCGGGTGATTCCGAAGGCGGTGATCTGCGGCTTGAAGGGCGAGAAGCTGCCGCTGCATGGCGGCGGCCGTGCCGAAAAGTCCTATATTCACGCTCGCGATCTCGGCCGCGCCATCCATATGGTGTCGGAAAAGGCGCCGCTGGGCAAAGTCTACAATGCCGGTCCCGCGCTGCCGACCTCGATCCGCGAAGTGGTCGAGCGCACCGCCAAGGCGCTGGGCGTGCCGTTCGATCAATTATGCGAAGTTACTGGCGATCGGCTTGGTCAAGATTCGCGCTATTGGCTCGACTCCTCGGCGATCAAGCGCGATATCGGCTGGGAGCCGCAGATCGGCTGGGACGAGGGGCTTGCGGAAATGGTCGCCTGGGGCCGCAAATATTTCGACGAACTCAAGACTTGGCCAACCGGCTATACTCTGCGTGCGTGAGGAAGTAGGCGTGGACGCGACCATCGCAACGCTGCGACGTAACAGCCTCGACGTCGCTGCGGCGCGGCGGCGCTGTCTCGGCTACCGCCGCCGCATTCTCGATATTTCGCAGCAGGTCGGTGCGTTGCACATTGCGCCGGCGTTCTCCTGCACCGAAATCACCGACATTCTCTACAACAACCTGATGCGCCGGGAGACCGATGGCGGATATCGCGACGTCTTTCTGATGTCCAAGGGTCATGGTTGCATGATCCAATACGTCATTCTCGAAGAGCAAGGCGTCCTCTCCCGTTCCGACCTCGACGCCTACTGCAAGCCAAATGGCCGTCTTGGCGCGCATCCCGATTACGAGACGCCGGGAATTGCCGCGTCGACAGGGTCGTTAGGCCACGGGCTCGGCATGGCAACCGGCCAGGCCTACGCCGAAAAGCTCAAAAACTCCGATGTGCTGATCTACTGCGTGCTGTCCGACGGCGAATTCCAGGAAGGCTCGACCTGGGAAGCGATGATGATGGCGGCCAATCTCAAGCTCGACAATCTTATCGCCTTCATGGATTTTAACGATTTCGGCGGTCTCGAACGGATGAGCGACGGTCATCCGGCGTTCTATCCGCTGGTGCCCAAGGCCGAATCTTTTGGCTGGGAGGCGGTCGAAGTCGACGGTCACGACGAGGCGGCGATGCACGAGGCGGTCATGGCCCGCCGCGGCGGACGCCCCATGCTTCTGGTGTGTCGTACCGTTAAGGGCAAGGGTATTTCGTTCATGGAGAACGTTCCCATTTGGCACTATCGGTCGCCCAACAAGGAAGAATACATCCAGGGCCTCAAGGAGCTGGCGAGCGCGCCGCTATGAGAAATCGATTCGCCGACACGTTCTACGAATTGGGAAAGGCCGATCCGCGGCTTTGCGTCGTGGTGGCCGATATTTCACCGGCAGGTTCGATCGCTAAATTTCGCAATGAGTTTCCGCGCCGCTTCGTCAATACCGGCGTGTCCGAGCAAATCATGATCGGTATGACTGCCGGCATGGCGCAGCGCGGACTCAAGCCGTTTGCCTACACGATCGCGACCTTCACGCTTTATCGTCCGTTCGAGATGGTGCGCGACGACCTGTGTTATCAGAACCTCCCCGTTACCGTGGTCGGCATCGGCGGCGGCGTGACCTACTCGACGCTCGGAGCGACGCACCACGCTCAGGAAGATGTCGCAATTGCCAGCGCCATTCCTAACCTATCCGTCGTCGCACCCTGCGATCCAAGCGAGGTTGAGGCTGCGACGCGCTGGTGCGCCGCGCAGGACCAGGGGCCGGTTTATCTCCGGCTGGGTAAAGCCGGCGAGCCCGATCTCTCAAAAGCGGCGCTTGATCCTTGGGTATTTGGCAAGGTCCGCCGGCTGCGCGAGGGCCGCGATGTATGCATCTTGTCGTACGGCCCCATCATGAAGCGCGCCTTTGCGCTTGCGGAGCGATTTGAAGCATCCGGCAAAAGCGCGGCGATTGTTTCGGTCCATACGCTCAAGCCGCTCGACCGCGAAGGACTAGCCCGGATTCTGCAAACCTATGCCCATGTCGTGGTCATCGAGGAATGTGCGCCGAACGGCAGCTTGGCGATGCGCGTAAAGGAGCTGGCATGGGACACCGATGTCACTTGCCGGATCGACGCGTTCACGCTCAAGGATGCCTTCATTCACTGCTACGGCAGCCATGACGACATTCTCGACGCCCATGGACTTGGCGTGTCCGAGTTGACCGCCCGCCTCGGCCTTCAATGAGCATCCCCTTGGAGTTCGCATGAGCACGGCCACCGCCGGCCGCAATACGGTGCGGCTGGCAATCGACGGTGGCGAGCCGGTTCGCAGCCGGCCGATGCCGGCGCGCTTTGCGCTCGGCGATGCCGAAGTCACTCAGATCCACGAAGTGATCGCGCATTATCAGCAGAAGAAGGTCGATCCTGGCTACGCCGGCGTCTACGAGAAGGCCTATACCGACGCCTTCGTCAAATTCATGGGCGGCGGCTATGCCGACGCGGTCGCGACCGGTACCGCATCCCTCTATATCGCGGTCGCAGCCCTCGATCTGCCGCCCGACAGCGAGGTGATCGTGTCGCCGGTGACCGACCCCGGCTCGCTATCGTCGATCATCCTCAACCGCTTGGTGCCGTGTGTCGCCGACAGTGAGCCCGGCACGTTCAATATGGGACCCGAGCAGTTCGTTGCCCGGATCACGCCGAAGACCCGCGCGGTCATGCTGGTGCACTCGCTCGGACGCGCCGCGGACGTTGCTGGCGTGGTGAAGGAAGCGCATGCACGCGACATTCGCGTCATCGAAGATTGCAGCCAGTCGCACGGCGCCCGGGTCAAAGGTCGGCCAATCGGCAATTTCGGCGACATCGCCGCGTTCTCGACCATGTATCGCAAGGCGCATATGACCGGCGGGGCGGGCGGCGTCGTGTTCTCCAACGACATCGACCTGCATCATCGTGCGCTCGCGCTTGCCGACCGCGGCAAACCGTCATGGCGAGCGGACTTCGACGACCGCAATCCGAACCAGTTCCTGTTTCCGGCGCTTAACTTTCACACCGACGAAATCTCCTGCGGCATCGGCATTGCTTCGCTGCGGAGGCTGTCGGACACGCTGTTGAAACGTCTTACGTTTCTCGCCGAGCTAACCGGGCGTCTCAAGGATCGCGCCGATATTTGCAAGCCGTACGGGTATTCGCCGAACGACGCGCCGTTCGTCTATCCAATCGTCGTCGACCTTGATCGGATCTCCTGCAGCGCGGAGCACTTTGCCAATGCCGTGCTCGCTGAGGGCATCGGGCTCAATCCGCATTACCAATATCTTGTGTCCGACTGGCCTTGGCTGAAGTCGTATCTGCCAGACGACTTCAACACGCCTAATGCTCGCGCCATGCGCGACCGCTCGTTCATGCTTTATCTCAACGAAAATTACGGCAATTCGGAAGCGGCCGACTGCACCAAGGCGATAGTTAAGGTCGAAAACTATTTCGCCCGCTGATCGGTTAGAACCGCGATCCACCGTGCTGCCCAGGTACTTTCTCACCGACTCCTATCCCATTCGCGGCGATGACGCGGTTGCTGCGATCATCACGGTCGAGAATGGCCGTTACCTGATGCAATTGCGCGACGATATTCCGCGCATCTTCTATCCGGGCCATTGGGGCTGCTTCGGCGGCGCGGTGGGGCCGGGCGAAAGCGGGCTCGACGCATTGCGGCGCGAGCTTGCGGAAGAACTGGAGATGCAAGCGTTGATCGCGGAGCAATTCGTCAGACTCGATTTCGACCTCAGCCAGCTTGGCCAAAAGCAGTGCTACCGGACCTATTACGAAATCAAGGTGACGGAGGCCGAGGTCGCCAAGTTCGTTCTGCACGAGGGGGCCGAGATGCGCCTGCTTGCGCCGCCCGAGCTGTTTGAGTTGCGGTTGACTCCTTACGATTCGTTTGCGCTGTGGCTGCATTATGCCCGCAACCGCTTCGGTTCATCCGCGCCCATTGAACCTGAGTGACGTTCTTCGAATCTTAGCGTTTGGCGATATCATAAAATCGAGAGAATTCATGACTGTTGGCTTCAAGTGCCAAATTTGTTCGGCAGACGACCTCGAAATATTGGAGGCGTACCGGACCTTGCCGCGCGTCACGTCCGACTCCAAGCCGTGGCCGGCGGGCGGCGAGTTGAGCGTCTGCCGCGCCTGTGGCGCGATCCAGAAGCTGCCGACCGACAAGTGGCAAACGGAAGCGGCGGCCATCTATCAGAACTACGAAATGTATCATCTCTCCCGGGGCGCCGAGCAATTGGTGTTCGCGGACGCTGGCGCGGCCAGACCGCGGTCGGAGCGTCTGGTCGAATTTGTACTCGATAAATCGTCGTTGCCGGCATCTGGTACACTGATCGATATCGGCTGCGGCAACGGCGAGGCGCTCGGGAATTTCTCGCGCGCGCTGCCGCAATGGCGGCTTTGCGGCGCGGAGTTGACGGATAAAGCCCTGCCGGAGCTGCGTCGGCTGCCGAACTTCGAGACTCTTTACACGACCGCGCCATCGCGGATTAAGGAGCGCTTCACACTCGTCAGCATCATCCATTCCTTGGAGCACATGCCGGTGCCGCTCGAGGCGTTGACGGACGCGGCCGGACTGATCGAGCCGGGAGGCACGCTTTTTGTCGAGGTTCCCGACGTCGAGACGTCGCCGTTTGATCTCCTCGTCGCCGACCATTTGATGCACTTCTCGCGCGCCTCGTTGGGCGAGATGGCGGCACGCGCTGGCATTGCGCCGAAGCTGCTCACTAACGAACTCGCGCCGAAGGAAATTACGCTGTTGGGAGCCCGCGTCGCGCCGACAATCCCCAAGCGCGATCCCGAGCGAGGATTGCGGCTAGCCCGCACAACAGTTGCATGGCTTGAGCACGTCATGACGCAGATCGCTGCGGTCGCGAAAGACAATCAGATCGGGATCTTCGGGACCTCCGTTGCCGCGATGGCGTTTTATGGCGCGTTCCGCGACCGCGTTGCGTTCTTTGTCGATGAAGATCCTGCGCGCATCGGCAAGATCTATGACGGCAAGCCGGTCATCGCGCCGAAGGATGCGCCGAAGGACGCGCCCGTGATCATGGCTTTGCCGCCAAGCCGCGCGGCGAAGGCCGCCGAACGCCTGGCGGCCATAGGCCTGCGTTCGGTCTGCCCGCCGCCGCTGGCAGCCGCGTAGCCGCGCCGCAGCAATGAAATTTGCCGAATCCTATATCGACTCCGAGATCAATAACGGCATTGAACCCCTTATCTGCCGGGATGTCATTCGACTGAATCCGGGGGCTCAAATTTATCAAACAACGTTCGCGGGGCCACTGTTCCTCGATCGCAATGCCAGGATAGGCCCGGACGTCAAAATCGGGCGATATTGCAGTCTCGGCGAAACCTCTCTGATCGCGCGCGGCACATTTGGCTCGTTCTGCGCGATGGCGGCCAGGATCGCCGTCAATCCGTTCAATCACCCGACAGACTGGCTTAGTATCCATGAATTTCAATTCCGCTCGGACTCTTATGGGTGGGTCCCGGAGTATCGCGACATGGCTCGCCTCAGCCGTACGGCGGATATGTTTTCGCACGTAACCTTTGGCAGCGATATTTGGGTTGGATATAACGCTACAGTGCTCGGCGGGGTGAACGTCAATGACGGAGCGGTGATTGGCGCCGGATCGGTGGTTACCAAGGATGTCCCGCCTTATGCCATCGTTGCGGGGGTCCCCGCCACCATCAAGCGATTCCGTTTCTCGGAAAAAATTATCGAGCGTCTACTACGCTGCAAATGGTGGGAGCTAAAGCTTTCGCAGCTGAGCGGTCTACCGTTCAAAGACGTCGAACGCTGCCTCGATGCCATCGAACGAATCAAAGGCATGTAGCCTCTCGATGTTCCTCTAGCCTCAACATGCGGGCGTCGCACACGCGCGAATACGACACGCTCATCCCGATTCTCGAGCAAAGCAGGGTCTCACGGGAAGGCACGCTCGTCGTCCACAGCGCCATTGGCCGACTGAGCCGGAGCGGCTTCCGGGCAGAGGCCATGATCGAAGCGCTTCTAGACTACCTGCGGGATGGGACTTTGGTCATGCCGACGATGACCTGGCGAACAGTGACGCCGGAACATCCGACATGGGACGAGTTATCGACGCCGTCGCATACCGGGGTGCTGACCGAAGTGTTCCGGACGCGCTATGCGACCGCCCGCAGCATTCATCCGACCCATTCGGTCGCGGCCTGCGGACAGCGTGCGCAGCGGCTGCTCGCGCGGCATCACCTTGACGACACGCCGGTGTCGGCCAACAGCCCCTACGGTCTCATGCGCGACGCTCCAGCCCATGTGCTCTTTCTCGGCGTCGGGCTCGAATCGTGCACCGCGATCCACTTCCCCGAAGAAGCGACCGCACCTGACATCTATGTGCGGCCGTCCGAGCAGGTCGAGCTTTATCAATGCCGCGACCGTCATGGCGTCGTGCATCAGGTCCGCACGCGCCGGCATTGGCGGCTTGATCGCGACTTTCCCAAATTCGGACCCCCACTGGAGCGGGCTGGCGTCATGAGCTCCGGAAATCTCGACGGGTGCCCTTACGCCGTCGTTGGGCTTGCCGACCTCCTGGATGCGGTCTTCGCGGCTTTAGCGGCCGATCCGCGCGGCACTTTGCGAGAGCGCTCATCCGCTTCGACAGAGAACCGAAGGTAGCGTTGTTGCATGGTCTTGATTTCCGACAGCTCCGCCGTGATCGCTCCTCCCGGAGACTCTGGAACGACCGTTGATCTGTCGCGGCCGTTCTTATTCATGGTGCCGTTCTGGGGCGAGCGGTACCGCCGGTATTTTGTCGAAAGGTTGCTGCCGTCGCTTCTGGCGCCGAACAATTTGCCGCTGCTACGCGCCGATGAGGGCCACCGCTTCTTGATTGCGACGACGCCCGAAGATTGGGCCGCGATCGTCGATCTTCCGATCATCAGGCGGCTGCGGCAACACGCCACGCCGACTCTCATCGAAATTCCGAAGCCGACAGGTGAGACCGCTCCCGGCAGTACGAGCGCAATTCTGCATCAGGACGTCGCGTTGAAGCTGCTGGCGAAGGCCGCATTTCAGGGCAAGGGCTACGGTTCGTTGATGTGGCCCGATTGCATTATCTCCGATGGGATGGTGGCTTCGCTCATCAAGCATGCGCGCGCCGGGCGTCATCTGGTGTTGTGCCCCGCCCTGCGGCAGGCCGAGGAATCGGCAATCTCCGAGCTCAAGAACCGAGGCCTTGTTCCTGACGGGTCAAGCCCTGCCGAGAACGGCGCGACGATAAACATTCCACAACGCGTGCTCGCCGATCTTATGGTGCGCCATCTTCATCCGGAGATGGCAAAGTTCGAGGAAGGGGCTCCGGACCAGCCGCTTTTGGCGCCATTTCGCTATTGGCGACTGCCGAATGACGTCGGGATCATTCTTCACACGTTTCATAGCAGTCCAATGCTGTTGGATTACGGGACCGTCGTGGACCATGATTTAGCGTGTCTTGAGCGTGGTTCCTTCGAGGATGTCTATGTCGCGCATAATTTCGGCGCAGTCGACCAAGTCCATGTCGTGCGGGATTCCGATGAATTTTGCATCGCGAGCTTTACACCCACTGCCGTTGGACAGATTTCATCGGTGATGCCGGCCGATCGGATCGAAAATGACGGCGAGAGCTTTATTCGTTGCGGCACAATTGCGGTATCGATTTCATTTCACGCAGCGCGAATGCCGCTCAAGCGGATTCTGTTCCAAAAGTCCGTGCGCTGGCACGGGCGTGAATTAGATCAGCCGGCGATAAAGGAAGAGGATCGGATTTCGGCTTTCATCGATCGCGCGGTGCGGCATTCACGTTATACTCGGCCCGTGGGGACGATGTTATCGGCGTATCTCGGATCGCCACTCTTGGCATCGTCCATTCCCTACTTGCGCTTCCTCCTGAGAGCCATGCTCGGTGATCGTCACAAACTCGCGCATATCCGCCGGCGAATTTCGTTCACACTCCTCGGGCCGTTCAAACGCGCACTGTTCCGTTTCTCGTCCGGCGGCAGAGATCTCGACCGCTACGATCCGCTTCATCTCAGTTTTCGGAGCACGTTGGGACGTAAAGCGGTGAGTGCGGCTCTGTTTTCGGCCAGTCCCGACACCGCCGTCATTCTCGGCATCGGGCAGTCGAATATCGCCAACGAGTGCGATCCCGGCGCGCTCTACCAACCCAAGGGCGGAGTATACAATTTCAATTTCTTCGATGGAAGATGCTACGAGGCGAGAGACCCCTTGCTGGGCGCCAGCATCAACAGGAGCAATGTGCTGACCAAGCTTGGCGATCTGCTCATTGAGCGCGGCCAATATCACCGCATCTTGCTGGCGCCCATTGCGCATGGCGGGACCTATGCGCGTGAGTGGTCGCCCGCCGGCAGGATGTTTCCAAGACTGGAGTGGACGCTCGAACGCCTAAAGCAAAGCAAGATCAATATTACCCACATTTTTTGGCAACAGGGCGAATCCGAAGCTGCGCTACGCGATCCGAAGCCGGATGAATGGGTGCGCCACTTCATGGCAATGGTCGGCGCGATCCGGGCAGCGGGTGCCGTGGCGCCGATCTACGTCGCGCAATGTACGATTTGCCGCAACGATCCCAACGAGCAAATTCGGCAAGTCCAGCGCGGGGTCGTCGATCCCGCGGCCGGAATTCTCGCCGGCCCCGATCTCGATCTGGTCGGGCGTGATGAACGATTCGATGGCTGCCATTTTTCGGCGGGAGGGCTGCAGCACGCGGCGGCCCTATGGTATGAGGCGCTGTGTCCGTCCCACTAATGACAGTCGTTTCGTCGACCCAAAGTGAATCCGTCGATCCACGTCTCGGTACCCTACGAACCGCGACCGGCGCCGAACACGAACGAGCGGGCGAACCACGCAATACGGGAAAATGTGTTGCGGTCACCGCGCAGCATGCGGCCGAGAAGCTGGCCGATGCGGCGCCGGAAGATCCAGACATAGGCCAGCGATCTCAGCGCCGACAGCGGCAGGTTTGCGATCGCCGACCAAATTCGGCGCAACGGCGCTGGATTGGGGCCGATCGCGGCCACCTCGTCAGGCGGCTTCACCCAGGGCAGCAGTTCGCTCATCGCATGTGCTTCGATGCCGCTCCATTTGTCGTTCAACGGCCGCGAATGCCAGCGCACCGGCAGAAAGAACAGCTTGCGTTTCAGCGGATCGAAAAAGCCGCTGTAGAAGCTTTGTTTGAAAAAGTGGCCCGCCATGAATTTGTCGAACGGAAATCTGCTCTTGGTGACCGCCCGCTCGGCGAGCGGTCCCCAGCTGGCAAGAAACAATTCATCAGAGTCCTGGACGACGTGGATATGTTTGATGCTCTTGATGTTGTTGTAGAGGTAGTCGCCGTCGAGCGTCCATTGCTCGAATGTGGACGTATCGTGGTTGCCGATGGCGCCGTAATCGAGCAGCAGCGGCGCCCAACTCAGACTGTGCAGCACGATGCCGTCTTCGCCGGGCACGCGCCACCACGCGGCAGGGCTGATGGCCATGAGACCGGGCGCGTCCCATTCATAGGCCAATGTCTCGCTGTGGAATCCATTGACGGCGGCATAGACCATCTGTCGGCCAGTGATGCCGAGAGGGGCGGGATCGTTGCCGCGGGGGCCTTCTGGCAGGACACCCAGCTTTCGCAGGTGCGCCAAAAACGGCTCCTCTCCGAAGCGCAACGCGGCCGTGAGGACGAGTTCCGTGCCGCTTCGCGCAAGCTCTTGAAGTCGCGCGACGCTGCCGTCCGACAGCATGCAGTCGGGCGTGAGAATTACGGCGTAAGCCTTGTCGCGATGCGCCATCTCGCAGGCGATGCGGTGACCGATGCTCATATGCTGATAGCCGGAGCGGCCGGCCGGGCAGGGCGGAATTTCGATATAGACTGGCTCGAGGTAATTCTCGAGCAACCGGAATATGGACGTATCCCGCATCGCCGCCCAGTCTTCCGGTCGGGTGGCGATCAAGAATTTGCTGCGGCGCGATTTCTGCAGTGCCGGTATGTTGCCGGACGACAATGCGCTCGCCAGGCAGAAGTCGAGACAGTAGTTGCGGAAGCGCTCGCCCCACAACACCACGATAAAATAGAAGGGCCGATCGAGCGCTGCCGGGGAGAATATCGCGCTTTGGCCGTCAACCGACATTCATGCCTCAAGCTTTGCAAAGCGCGCGCGTTCGATTGCCCAGTAGTCCACCGCCCGGGGAAATTACAGATAGGCTCGTTGAATGCAAAGGAAAATCCGTCGTTGCGCTCGCTTGATAAATCGTTAGTTTACCGCGCTCGCGGCATCGCTTGCGAGTAGCCACCCGACCGTGAATTCCCGCACGATCGAGGCGGCATCGGTTTTTGGAGTTCTTTGCAGGGTACGATGAATCAAACACAATCAACTGCAAGCGGCGAAGCTGTCTGGCTGTCCGGCATTGCCGCGGCGGGCGATCTGCGGAGTCTGCAGCATGCGATGCAGTCCCGCAGCGCTCTCGATGTTCCCAATTTGCGCTCGCTGGCAATCGTCGGGGCGGCACCGGAGGGCCGGCGTCTGGCGCAGATCTGCGCGGCGCAGGGCATCAGGATCGAAGCCATCGTCGATGATGACCCAGCCAAGAAAGGATTGGCCGTCGCGGGCTTGCATGTGGCGCCGGTGCAGACGCTCGCCGAACTGCCAAAGTCGGTGCCGGTCGTGATCGCGTCGCATCGGGTGCTGCGCGTCACCCAGCGGCTGCGCGATCTCGGCTTCACGACCGTCGTGCCCTTTGCGATGTTGCAGATACTCGCGCCCGCTGTGTTTGCGCCGCATATGTTTTACGACGAACTGTTAGACGATCTGGTGACGCATCGTTCCGAGTATCAGGCGCTGCACGAACGCTTGGCGGACGATCGCTCGCGAGCGGTGCTCGACGCGGTGATCGGATTTCGCCGTACGCTCGATCCGGCTTTGCTTGAGCCGGTCGTCACCGAGCACGACCTTTACGCCCCCGAGGGCCTGTTCGAATTCACCGACAAAGAAGTCTATGTTGATGGTGGCTCTTATGACGGCGATACGATCCGCAGCTTCATCGCGCGTGTGCACGGCCGGTTCGCCGATGTCTATGGCTTTGAGCCCGATCCGGTGACATTTGCCAAGCTCACGGCCAATTTTCGCGATGAGCCGCGGGTCCATCCGATTCATGCCGGCCTGCACAGTCATGGCGGCACGCTGCGATTCCGCGACGACGCGAGCAGGGGCGCCATCTTCGCCGCCGACGGGGAAATCGAGATGCCGGTCACTACGATCGACGCAGTGATCGGTGACCGGCCGCTGAGTTACGTCAAGATGAATATCGAAGGCGCCGAAATCGACGCGCTCAACGGAGGCCGCAACGCGATCCGCCGCTGGCGGCCGCGGCTCGCCATCTCGGTTTATCATCGCGCCAGCGACCTCTGGCGCATTCCGCAACTGGTGCTTGAACTGAACCCGGACTATGATCTTTACCTGCGCCAACATGATGGCGGCATCATCGAGACGGTGCTATATGCTTTGCATAAGCACTGAATGCTCGGCAACGCGCGCTCGGAGGCATTGATGGCAGATTACTCGAAGGCGTCGTGGGTCGATCCAGGCTTGAATTGGAAGCCCTTGCCGGTCGGCGAACTGCCCGAGCGCGTTCTCATCGACTTCGCGACCAAGTGCAATCTGCGCTGTCCAATGTGTCCGGTATGGGGCTCGGAGGACAACAATGCCATTGATTCGGTCAAAGGCGTCATGAAGGCCGACTCTGCGACGCGGCTACTTGACGAGATCGCGCCTATTCATCCCCTGATCCAACCGAATATGTATGGCGAGCCGCTGCTGATCCCGAATTTGCGCGAGCGCCTGAGCGATATGAAGGCGCGGGGCATTGCGATCGCGTTCAACACCAATGGCCTGACCCTCGATGACGACCTCGCCAAATTCATGGTCGACATCGGGCTCGACTCGATCTCATTCAGTATCGATGCGTCGACCCGCGAGACGTTGGAAAAAATTCGCGGAATCGACAAGCTGGAGAAAATAGAAGCCGCTGTGTTCCGCATGTTGGCGGCGCGCGGCGACCGCGAGCTACCGCGGATCAGCGTGTCATTCACGCTGCAAGACGCGAATCGTCACGAAGAGGAAGCTTTTGTCGAACGGTGGAGTGGCATCGTCGATTGCGTTCGTGTCGGCTTGTTGTTCGAAAATGGCACATTTCCCGACATGAAGCCGCCGGAGAAGCGATTGCCGTGCCCCACGCTCTACAAGACCCTGCCGGTCCACAACGACGGTACGGTGACGGTGTGCTGTCTTGACGGGTTTAAGTCCACGAATGTCGGCAATGTTTTCGAAGACGGCGTGAAAGCCGTTTGGAACGGCGAGGAATTCGCCAAGGTCCGCTACTATCACGAGACCGAGCAGTGGGACAAAGTTCCGTTCTGCGCGAGCTGCAACGGTTGGGCGCAATACGAGTTCGAGGAGGAAGTGCGTGACGGTTTGTTTATTCGCCGCTCACCAGAATTCACTTATTACAATCGCATCGCGCGGTTGAAGAACTGGCAGGGGCGGCTGCTCGGCGCTCACAAGCAGCCGAATAGCGAGCTCATCGAAGCCGCCTAATAACGGGACCGGCGCCGCCCTTCCGCAGCATTTTCATTGCCGCCCACCGACACCGCGATGCAGGCCATGCAGCCGTTCGATTTCATCGTATCGCTGTGGGGCGAGCGCTATCGCAACTATTTCGTCGATCGCTGCCTGCCGACGCTCTTGGCGGAGGGAAATTTTCCCGTTTTGCGTGCGAGCGAAGGCCATCGGCTGTTGATCGCCACGACGCAAGCCGATTGGCAGGCCATGACCGACCTGCCCGTCATGCAGCGGGTGCGCGAATTCGTAACGCCGCAATTCTTCGAGGTCGCCATTCCGGAGGCGGGGGACGCCGCGCCGGGCGGCGAAGAGGTTATTCGTCACCACGCCAAATGCCAGAAACAGCTTTGCGAAGTCGCGTTTCGGGATCGGGCTTATGGCAGCGTGGTATTTCCCGATACGCTCTATTCCACCGGGGCCGTCGCCGCGCTGTTGCGCTACGCCCGCGCCGGGCACCGGCTGGTGCTGTGCGCCGCCTTGCGCCAGATCGAGGAGTCCGTGCTGGCGGAGCTCGATTCAACCGGCATATTGCCGCTCGGCTCGAAACCCTCGCTGACCGGCCAGGCGTTATCGATCCCGCCCCGGCAGATGGCCGACCTTGCCGTGCGCCATCTTCATCC
>Ga0182013_10001880_pt1 | contig 28067 bp, 25 predicted proteins | sample 612S2MmetaG_FD_120487 | JGI IMG/M metagenome (GOLD analysis project Ga0182013, IMG submission 120487) | Permafrost microbial communities from Stordalen Mire, Sweden - 612S2M metaG | ecosystem: Environmental > Terrestrial > Soil > Wetlands > Permafrost | place: Sweden: Stordalen | collected...
AGGCGAAGTCCGGGGCAACGTGGCGATCCTTGTCGGGCTTTAGGCTGGCGGCTTTCACAGTCCGGGGACCGGAAGCGCAGCCTTCGAGCAAGCATCCCATGAGGAGCGCGGCGGAGAGGGCGGCAGTGACGCGAAGAGCAGACACGGATATTTCCTGCTCCAATTATACCGGCAATTCGCGGTTTCCGATGGACATTCGGAACCAAATGCGGCGGCGGGCGCAAAAGCGGGAGGCAAGGGTATATTCCGGGTGGCGCGAGAGGCCGGAATAGAGCCATGCGGAGGTGTCGCAGAAGCTTTCGCAGCAGTATTCGCGCCAGCGGCGGCTGCGCCGGCGGATGTCGCCGGTCTGCATGGCCTGCTTGCGCCACTCGGCCGACCATCCCAACTCGCCGCGGGAGCGGGCGGAGTATTCGGCGCGGAGGAGCGCTTCCCAGGAGTGGCGCAGCGGATTGCCGGCGCGCAGCCACACGAAATGGAACAGTTCATGGACGAAGATGCGCGGGAATTCGGCGCCGGTGCAATTGAGGGCGATGCGGCGCTGTCGCAGGAACGAACCGGCGTGGACGGGACCGCGGCGGTCGCGGAGTCCGGGGACGGTTTCGATGCGGATGGGGGCGCCGGTGAGCGGCGGGAGGCGGCGCAGGAGGGTGCGGAGCGGGGCGGGGTCGGCTGTGAGGAAGTCGGTCATGGATTCGGGGAAGAATTCACCAGAGAGACACAGCGGCTACGGCGCCACAGAGTTGATGGTCAGAACTCCTGATGTCGTGGAATTTGCAGTGAGCCGACAGGTGGGGCAGGCGGTGCTCGCCTGCCCGCCCGCGAAGCTCTCGCCATCGAAAGGAATGGCTCAGCCCATTTTCCCCGCCGGGCTGAAATTGCGGGGCGACATCAGGAGTTCTGATGGTGCGGGCATTCACGTGGTGTGTTGATTTGCTTGCCGACTCCGCGCCTCCGTCCCTGGGCGGTGAACCATTGCCTTTTTCTTGCCGTCGCGAGGTGTCCTCATTTGCTCCAGGCCAGAGCGACTCACGCCAGCTTCGCGGCGTAGCGCTTTAGATCGGGCGGCGTGACGGTGACGATGTCCTTCTCCATGTCTTCGCCGGTTTCCACCAGGTGAAGCAGGTGCAGCTCCGCCAGGCGGGAGCACCAGGGGTCGTCCATTTTGCGGTTGGTCTCGCGGCTCACGGCGAGCAGCGCGGCGTGAGGCAGGGCAATGGTCTTTTCAGTGCGGCCGCCGTTTTCGTCCTGTAGGATGAACTTCACATCCACGGTGTCGGAATGCCGAATGGAGATGGCGGTTTGCAACCACTTGAACAGGACCTGGAACTTGCGGCCGAACGGGTCCGGGCCGGCTTCGAACTGACGAAAACTCTGCATCTCTAGCTATCTTACAATGGGTTTATCCCTCATTTATGCTAACAGCCGAACTCATAGCACCACACCAGTTCCGTCTGGTGGAACAGGAAATCGCAGCTCCCGCCGCGGGGGAGTTGCAAATCCGCGTGGACGCGGTCGGAATCTGCGGGTCGGACCTGCATTCCTATAGCGAAGGCTCGGTGGGCGACACCCCGGCCGTCTACCCCATGGTATTGGGACACGAGCCGTCCGGCACGGTGGTGCGGGTGGGCTCGGGCGTTTCCGGCTGGTCGGTGGGCGACCGGGCGGCATTGGAGCCGGCGCTCTATTGCTACCACTGCGAATACTGCCGCGCGGGACGCCACAACGTTTGTGCCAATATTCGTTTTCTCAGTACGCCGGGCAACGCGGGGTTCTTCCGCGAATTCGTGAATCTGCCGCCCACCAATCTGCTGGCCATCCCGCCGGCGCTGTCGATGGAACTGGCCGCGCTGGTGGAACCGTTGGCGGTGGCGCTGCACTCGCTGAAATTGTCGTCGCCGCAAGCGGACGAAACCGTGGCGGTATTCGGCGCCGGCGCGATCGGAGCGCTGACTATCGCGAGCCTCAGAGTGGCGGGCGTGCGTCGCATCTGGGCGGTGGATCCCCTGGCGCATCGGCGCGAGCTGGCGCTGCACCTGGGCGCGGACACGGCCATCGACCCGGTGGCGGTGGACGTGGTGAGGCAGATCGCCGCCGATACTGGCGGGCGCGGCGTGGACTTGGCGATCGACTGCGCGGCGAAAGAGGACACCGTCAATCAGGCGATTCGCGCCGCGAGACATGCGGGACGGGTGGTATTGACGGGGATTCATTCCGGGGCACTGGTGCCTTTCGACACGTCGAACTTGCGGCGTAAGGAATTGACGCTGTTCAATGTGCGGCGGTCGAACGACGAATCGCCGGCGGCGCTGGAAATGCTGGTGGAACGGAGCGCGTGGTTCGCTCCGCTGGTAACGCATCGGCGACCGCTGGAGAATATCGCCGATGCGTTTGACATCGCGGGGAATTATCGGGATGGCGTGGGGAAGATGATGATCGTCAGCGAGAGATGAGTAGTCAGTTCGCCGAGGGTTTCGCGCCGTGGTCGATCGCGAGAATTTGAGATCTTCGATGGCCGGTCCTGGCAACCACCAGATCGTAGACCGCAATTTGCCTGGTTTCGCGATGCAGTTGGAGTTGGAATCGATCAGCCAGCAAGGTGCGCAGTATCCGCCGGACCTGCTCTACGGACTGCGTTCCCCTCCCTCACGTTCAGAACTTCTGATGTCGTGGAGCCCGCAGGTGGGGCAGGCGGTGCTCGCCTTCGCTCGATCCTATTCGAGCAGCGGGCCTAATTCAGTGCGGGCGGGCAGGCGAGCACCGCCTGCCCCACCTGCGAATCTCTCGCCATCGAAAGGAATGGCTCAGCCCATTTTCCCCGCCAGGCAGAAATTGCGGGGCGAGATCAGGAGGTCTGAAGGTACCGGGCGGAAGGGGCGGACGCCACCTGGGCCATGAAGAGGACAGAGATGAGAAGTCGCACGGGATTATCGTTCCTTATAGTCCGCGGGCACTACGAACAGGTTGGCCGCAGGTTCGCCAACATGCACGTTGACGAGGCGGAAGGTCTCTTCGCCGGTTCGCGGATCGGTGTGTTTGGTCATAAGTACAGTCTGTAAGTCGGGCGAGATCCAGGTTTCGTAGGCAATATGGATGGGCCGGTCGTTGCCGACTTCGCCGGTCTCGATGGTCTCGGTGGCGCGGGTGCCGTCGGCAGTGAGGCCTTCGATCACCTGCTGGCCGAGACTCTCAGTCAGCGGGTTGTTCCTCTTGGCGAGTTTCGGCAAGGCCTCGCCCAACTGAGCCAAATTGGCCTTCAATTCGGCGACGTTGGCGTCCAGCTCGGCTTTGGCTTTGGCGGTCGCTTCGGGGCTTGGGGCGGCGCTCTTTCTGAAGAAAAAGAGCTTTTGGCGATTCATAAGCAGCGTGCCCATGGTTAATCTCTCGACGGTCATGCTCTTCGGATCGAGCGTATAGCTGTAACCGGTCACGGTATCGAAAATAGTGATCTTATCGGGGCTTTCGCGCCGCACGCGGCCCAGGCTATCGCGATAGACGGTAGCTTTGCTTTGGTGGCTGATGCGAGTGCCATCGGCCAGCACCTGCAGGGACTCGGTGATTTCGTCGGCCCAATAAGGCGCGCCCTTGACGGTCTTTCCCATCGCCGGGGCAGAGACTGTGGAGATGCCCGGCTGAGCCGTTTCCTGCGCGGCGGCGCCGATTGTAAGAAGAGCGAACATAGCGACGAATGGTTTCATATCGATGCCTTATCGATTGCTCACGATCCGGATGGCGTGAGCCCGCCCGTCCGGCCCTACGATCAAATCTGCCTGCAAAGCGCCATTGTCGGCGCTGAAGCGGACCACGGTGGCGGTCTCGATGGGTTCGTCATCGAGCCGCACGAACTCTTCGGCCTGCGCCGGAGGATGCGGAGCCCGGCGATGGACAGCGCGGCCGACCGCCGCAGGCGCTGTGGTTGGCGCCGGCGCCGTGGGCGCCACGGCCTTGGCTACGGCCGGCGCGGAGGGTACGGGCGCGTGCTTCGGCAACAGGAAGAACGCGATGGCAGCAGCGGCAGCCAACGCCACTGCCGCGACGGGCCAGCGGCGCGTGCGCAATCGCCGGGCGCGGAGCGGCGGTCCGCTTTCGGAGAGCGTCATCACCGCGGAAACCCACGCGGCGCGCTCGGAAAGCTCGCCATAACGCGCGGTGCACGCGGGGCACGCCTCCAGGTGCGCGGCGATCGACGCGCGCGCGTCCGCCGGCAACTCGCCATCCAGGTATGCCCGCAAATCCCCATCCGTCCAGCAGTGCTTCATGCTTCCTCCCCGTAACGCGCACGGTACCGGCGCTCGAACTCGTGCTCGGCGCGCGCCAGTATTGACCCTACCGAGCCGAGTTGGATCCCCAGGGTTAACGCTAACTCGCGGTAAGACATGCCGTCGGCACGCAGCAGCAGGAGTTGCGCGTCGCGCGGTTTGAGCGCCGATAACACGCGCTCGACGCGCTCCCGCCGCTCCGCCGCGAGCAGGCAATCGAGCGCGCCTTCCGCGGCACGCGGCCTCGCGGCAGCCTCTTCGCGGCGTTTGCAACGGGCGTTGGAACGCACCGCGTCCAGGCCGGCGTTGATGGCCACCCGGTAGAGCCACGCGGTGAGACCGCCGCTATCGACGACGGCGCGCTGCCTTGCCAGCTTGCAGAAAGCGTCGGCGGCGATCTCTTCGGCCTGCCCGCGGTCGCCCATCAGACGGCCGAGCATTCCCACCACGCGCGGGTAATGGGCGTGGAACAGAGCGTCGAACCACTCGGAGGTGTTCAACGCGATCTCCTCTGCGGGCTGCACAACTCTTAGAACGGCGTCCACGGCGAGTTTGTGACGAGAATTTTACCAGTTTCGCGGCCGTGGCCAACCGGGCACAATAGAAAGGATGATCTCCTGCCGCAACTTAACACGCCGCTACGGCGATTTCACTGCCGTGGACGGCTTGAATCTGGAAGTGGACGCCGGCGGTATCTGCGTCTTTCTGGGGCCGAACGGCGCCGGCAAGTCGACTACGGTGAAGATGCTGACGGGGCTGCTGGCGCCATCGTCCGGGTCGGTAGAGGTGTGCGGCTTGGATGCGGCGGCCAATCCGCTGGGGTTAAAGCGGCTGATCGGCGTGCTGCCGGAAGATCTGGGACTGTTTGACGACCTGACGGTGGAAGAGCACCTATTGCTGACGGGCGCGGTCTACGGATTGGACCGGCAGGAGACGCACCGCCGCACCAGCCAGTTGTTGCACGCTCTGAGTTTGGAGCACGGGCGGCATACGTTCGCGGTGTCTTGCTCCCACGGGATGCGCAAAAAGACCAGCTTCGCCATGGCGCTGCTGCCCAATCCGCGAGTGCTGTTCCTGGACGAGCCGTTCGAGGCCGTGGACCCGGTGACCTCGCGGATCATGCGCGACCTGCTGCAAACCGTGGCGCGCCGCGGGGTGACGGTGTTTCTGACCTCGCATATTCTGTCGGTAGCGGAGGAGATCGCCACGCAGGTGGTGATGATCCGCAAGGGTAAGATCGTGTGGAACTCGCCCGCCGGGGAGTTACCGCAGTCGCTCGAGGCGCATTACTTCGACTTAGTGGAATCCCCGGTGGTGGAGGACCTGGAATGGCTCGGCTCGCCGCGATCCTGAAGGCGCTCTGGCGGGCGTTCCAGCGCGGCGAGAAGTCATTCGGGTCGCTGGCGGGCAATAACTTCTTTCTAGTGGCGGTGCTGTTCCTGGGGAAGGCGGGGACGTTCCTGTTCCTGATTATGGGGCTGGTGATTCTGTTTCCGCTGAGCACCGACCCGCTACGCAAGATACCGGCGTCGCGGCTGGCGTTGTGGCCCCTCGAAAGGCGCGAGCAGTGGGCGCTGCGGGCGATGAGTCCGTGGGTGAACCCGATGACGTGGGTAATTGCCGCGCTGGCGCTATGGGCGGCGCGGGGCAGCGTGACGGTGGGGCTGTGGGGATTGGCCGCGGGGCTGTTCGCGGCGGGGTTTGTAATTTCGGAACTGCGGCTGCCTTCGGGGCCGGCGATGTGGCGGAGGGTGCCGCATTTCCCGGGGCCGCTCGATCAACTGGTACGCAAGAATCTGCGCGAGATGCTCTCTACGCTGGACTTCTACTGCGCGCTCTTACTAAGTGCGTCGGCGGGTATCTATCGGTTCGCGGGGCCGGCCATGCCAAGGGAAGCTTTCATGGCGATGACGGTGCTGGTAGTGGTGGCGCTGTCGAGTTATGCGCAGTGTCTGTTCGGGCTGGACGGCGCGGGTGGATGGTCGCGATACCGCCTGTTGCCCTTGCGCGGCTGGCAGATATTGGCGGCGAAGGACGCGGCGTTTCTGCTGGTGACAGCGGTGCTGGTGGCGCCACTGGCTCCGCTGGCCGGGATGGGCGCGGCGCTGGTGGCATTAGCGATGGGGCGGCGGCCGGCAGTGGAGGATCCGCGCCCGCAGACGCGCTGGCGGTTCTCGGCGGGGGCATCGCCGATTTATGGCGTGGTGGAGGTGATGGCGATGGCTTCCGCGGCGTCGGCGATTTTCTTCACTTCAGCGTTGATCGCGATACCGTGCCTGGGGGCGTGGTTGGGGTCGCTGTGGTGGTACGGGCGGCGGATGGAGGCTCGGGAGTAAGAGCCCGCGAAACAATAAGCTGACCAAATGTCTCGAACGTGCGCAATCGCTCCCTAACGGGGTGCCCTCTGGGCCCGGCTCTGTCAAATGCGCATGCCAAGCCGCGCGCGGGAGCAAGCGGTTCTGAAATGCACAGGATGTTTTTTCGCGGCTTCCAAGGGGAAATGCCTCTTGCCTCCCCTCCTTGAAAACTTTCCTCTTGACATTCACGGCGTTACGTACTAATTAATTAGTATGCGACGGCGGAGCACGACCCTTACCGAGCAGGAGCTCGAAATCATGAAGATCGTCTGGGAGCGCGACAGCTCCACGGTCCGCGACGTGTATGAAACGTTGCTGGAGCGGCGCAAGGTCGCTTACACCACGGTCATGACCATGATGAAGATCCTGGAACAGAAAAAATACCTGAAGCGGACACAGTTGGACCGTGCCTATGTCTATCGTCCGGCTCAGCCGAAACGGCTGGTGGTGGGCGCCATGGTGCGCGATTTTATCAATCGCGTGTTTAACGGCGCTACCGAACCCCTGCTGGTCCACTTGGTCGAAGAACACGACCTTTCGCCCGAGGAACTGGAAGAAATCGCGCGCCTGAGGAGGAAGCCATGAGCACGAGGCTGATTTTGGACAACCTGGCGGCTTACAGCCTGCAAATCGGCATGCTGGTTGCGGTGGCGGCCGCCATACCTGCCTTGCTGCGGCTGCGGCAGCCGGGCGCCAAGCTGATCTACTGGCAGATTCTGCTGGCGGCCTGCGTATTGCTCCCGCTGCAACCCTGGAAACAGGTGGTCTCGACCGGCACGGTGGAGGTTACCACGGTGATCGCCGCGGTGCAGCCGGTGCGCCACTCGTCGCCAATGCCCCTCATGCCGCGCAGCGAAATGGTGCTGCTGGCGGTGGCTGCGGGCGTGGCCATCCGGCTGGGATGGCTGGCTATTGGCTTCTGGAAACTGCGCCGCTACCGCCGTCACTCGCGACCGCTGGAACCGGCGCCCACGTGGGGCGTGGAGGCGTCCCTGCTGGTATCCGATGAGATCGCGAGTCCCGTGACGTTCGGCTGGCGCAAGCCCATCGTACTGCTGCCGGCCAGCTTTCCGGCGCTGGCGCCGCAGGTGCAAGAGGCTATCCTCTGCCACGAAATCATGCACGTGCGGCGCGGCGACTGGCTTTTTACGGTAGTGGAAGAAGTGGTGCGGGCAGTCTTCTGGTTTCATCCGGCCATCTGGTGGCTGCTGGGCGAAATCGGCCTGGCGCGCGAGCAGGAAGTGGATCGGCTGGCCATCGAAATTACCCATGAGCGCGAACATTATATGGACGCGCTATTGGCCATCGCCGGAGCGCGGGCGCAGCTCGATCTGGCCCCGGCGCCCCTGTTTTTGCGAAAACGGCATTTGAAACACAGAGTGGTCTTGATTTTGAAGGAGTCGCGTATGTCCAAAACGCATTTGATCTCGACGCTGACGACGGGCCTGGCGGTGCTGGCCGCGGCCTGCTGGCTGATTACCGGAGCATTTCCGCTGACGGCCGAACCGCAAGTGGTGAATGACGCTGCGGGCGTGACGGTAAACATGAATGGCGCCACGGTGCTGCATCGTACCGGGGTCGGTTACCCGGCGGGGGCGCTGCAACACGGCGTGCAAGGGGCGTTGTCGGTGGAAGTGAAGCTGGATTCGAGCGGCAACGTGAGCGACGCACGGGTGCTGAGCGGGCCGGACGAGTTGCGGCGGGCCGCGTTGGAATCGGTGCTGCAATGGCACTTTACGCGTGATTTGGCGGGTACCACGCGGGTGGTGCAGATCGCCTTCGAATTGCCGAAGCAAGGCGCGGCGGAAGAATCGGTTCCGGCGTCCGTGGCTGTGCTTGGCGGAGTTCCGGCGGGAGTGCAGCGGGGAGTCCTGGGAGGCGTCTTCGGCGCCGTGCCGACGGCTCCGCCGCCACCACCGCCACTACCGCTGCCTCCTCCTGCCGGGGCGCAGCCGCGCATCATCAAGAGCATTACCATATTGGGGCTTGGGGAACAGGCCCGCGCCGATTTGCTGGCCAGTCTGCCGGTACACGAAGGCGACGAGCTAAACGCCGACACCATACAAAAAGCCACGCAGGCCGCCAAGGCCTTCGACGAACACCTGATAGTGATACCGATCACGCTGCGGTCCACCACCTCGGGCGTGCCGGAGGCAGATCTCACGATCGGCTTGATACAGACGGCGATGCGGACCAACACGTCGACAACCGCGTCCTCAGACGCTCCCCGGATCAAGGTCGGCGCCAATGTGCAGTCTGTGATGATCGTGTCCAAGACAGCTCCCGTGTACCCGGCGTTGGCGAAGGCAGCCGGCGTTTCAGGAGTGGTTCAACTGGCGGCGATTATCGGGAAGGATGGAACTATTCAGGAACTGCATTCGCTGAGCGGGCCGCCGCTGCTGATTCAGGCGGCCATGGACGCGGTCAAACAGTGGGTCTACAGGCCCACCTTGTTGAACGGCCAACCGGTAACTGTGGAAACCACCATCGACATCAACTTCACGCTGGCGCAGTAAAGGAGACGCAAATGTCCAAAACGTGCTTGATTTCATGCCTGGCTGCCTGCTGCCTGCTAACGGCGGCGCCTCAAATCTCGAATGACGCTCCGGGAGTAACCGTGTCGATGAACGGCGCGTCGGTGATCCATCGCACGGGCGTCAATTACCCGCCGGCGGCGCTACAGAGCGGCGTGCAGGGGACGGTGCAAGTGCAAGTGAAGCTGGACTCGACGGGCGTGGTGAATGACGCCCAGGTGCTGAGCGGTCCTGACGAATTGCGCAAGGCGGTGCTGGAGTCGGTGCTGCAGTGGCATTTCACGCGTGAAGTGGCGGGCACCACGCGCGTGATCCAGATCGCCTTCGAGGTGCCCAAGCCGGGCGAGACGCATCCCGTACCTGGCGGCCTGCTGGGCCCCACGGCTGTGCCTCCCGGGATTGGAACCATGCGGGCGGTGCAGCTCTACGCAACTGCGGCCGGCGGTCCGCAAGGGCCAAGCCGCATCACGAGCATCCAGGTCGTGGGGCTTTCGGAGCAGGCCACCACGGAACTGTTGGCCAGTCTGCCGGTGCACGAGGGCGACGAATGGAACGCGGATGCTATGCAAAAGGCGAACCAGGCATTGAAGGCATTCGACGAGCACCTGACCGTCCAGACGTCGAGGATTGTGCAGTCGGCCTCCGGCAACACAGAAGTCTTCCTGCGGATTGCCGCGGTCAACGCCCAGACTGTTTCACCGGCAGGAGCGGCGGGACGTATCAAGGTCGGCGGCAATGTAGAGGGAGCGATGATCGTCAACAAAGTTCCACCGGTCTATCCGGCCGCGGCGAAAGAAGCCGGAGTCTCGGGAGTGGTTCACCTGGCGGCGATTATCGGGAAGGATGGTAGAGTTCAGGAACTGCACGCTCTGAGTGGGCCGCCGCTGCTGATTCAGGCGGCCATCGACGCGGTTAGACAGTGGGTCTACAGGCCCACTTTGTTGAACGGCAATCCGGTGGAAGTGGAAACCACCATCGACATCAACTTCACGCTGAATCAATAGGGCGGAAGGAATCGCTTACGAACTCCTGACGTCGTGGAATTTGGGATGAGCCCATTTTCGTGGCGCAGGCACTCCTGCCTGCTGGGTCGAGACCCAGAACTCCTGATGTCGTGGAATTTGCAGTGAGCCTGCGAAGCTCTCGCCATCGAAAGGAATGGCTCAGCCCATTTTCCCCGCCAGGGTGAAATTGCGGGGCGACATCAGGAGTTCTGAACTTCGGAGCCGCCGACGATCTGCCCGGATTCGACCGGGTGCTAAACTGAATTGCGATGGGAAGGCTGCTGGAAAAGGCGATTTTGGAGGCATCGAAGCTTCCCGATAGTGAGCAGGAAGCTATCGGCGCCTGGTTGCTCGAGCAGATTGAGACCGAGCGCCCGTGGGATGAACTGTTCGGAAGATCGGGCAGCGCTCTGGAACGAATGGCGGACCGGGCTCTAGAGGAGCATGACCATGGTCTGACGACGCCGCTCGATCCGGACCAGTTGTGAATTCGCACATCACCGGGGACTTTCGGAAGCTGTTGGCCGCACTGCCTGCTGATGTTCGGCGTCAAGCCCGCTCCGCGTATCGCCAGTTCATGGAGAACCCTCGTCACCCAGGTCTGGGCTTCAAGCAGATTCATGGATCGGATCGGCTGGTTTCCGTCCGCATCAGCCGGGGTTACCGCGCAGTGGGTGTGCGGAGATCGCCAAACGAGATCGTCTGGTTCTGGGCTGGGATCCACGAAGAATATGAAAAGCTTCTCGCAAGACGGTGAGGCGCCAACCGGGTGATCGCCTGCTGGAATGGGCGCGTCCATCGGCCGCCACGCTATTATGGGCGAAATAGAGGCTTGACAGCCGGCGCCGTCCCAGTGCAAACTGCTTCTGTAGGTAAACTATGGGGAAGCGGGAAGCCGCGGCGCGCACGGAAATCCCGCCGGGCACGTTGTACATGCTGATTTTGAAGAGCTTGGCGCGATTGGGTCCGATGCACGGGTACGGCATCGCGCAGCACATTCAACAACTGTCGGAGGAAGTGCTGCAGGTGGAAGAAGGGTCGCTCTACCCGGCGCTGCAGCGCATGCTTATAAAAGGATGGGTGGCGGCGGAGTGGGGCCAGTCGGAGAACCACCGCCGCGCGCGGTATTACACCCTCACTCCGGCGGGGAAAAAGCAATTGACGGCCGAGATCGGCGAGTTCGAACGGGTCATGGCGGCCATCGGAAGAGTGATTCAGCCGGCTTGAAGAACCCGTTTCGACGGTGCACCTCGCTCCTGCCGCCGCAGCGGGCAGCAAGAGTTAACCGGGAGGCACCCCGTTGACGTGGTGCATAATTCGGGCTAACATTCTGTCTGAGATAGGATTTCCCAGTCCGAAATCCCGAAAAGAGGTTGGCCATGTCAGCAACCGCAACGGCAGCAACGAACGCATACGAAGTCGCATTGGAGAATTTCGATCTGGCGGCAAACGCGCTGGAACTCGAAGAGAACATCCGGGCCATGATCAAATACCCGGAACGCATCCTCATGGTGAGCATTCCGGTTCGCATGGATACCGGCCGGGTGGTTCGTTTTGAAGGGTACCGCGTGCAGCACAGCACCCAGCGCGGACCGGCAAAAGGAGGCATCCGCTATCATCCCAACGTCACGCTCGATGAGGTGAAGGCCCTGGCCACGTGGATGACGTGGAAGTGCGCCGTGGTGAACATCCCCTACGGCGGCGGCAAGGGCGGCATTACCTGCAACCCGAAAGAGATGTCGATGGGCGAATTGGAGCGCATGACCCGTCGATACGCCAGCGCCATTCTGCCCATCATCGGACCGGAGAAAGACATTCCCGCGCCGGATGTCTACACCACTCCGCAGATCATGGCCTGGATCATGGACACGTACAGCATGAACATGGGCTACCCGGTTACCGGCGTGGTGACGGGCAAACCCATCGGCCTGGGCGGATCTCTGGGGCGCAATGAAGCTACGGCGCGCGGCTGCTTCTACACCACGCGCAGCAGCATGGAACACCTCAACATTCCGCTGGCCGCGGCGCGCGTGGTGGTGCAGGGCTTCGGCAACGCCGGATCCATCGCGGCCACGCTGTTCCATGAAGCCGGCGCCAAAGTGATCGCCTGCAGCGATACCAAGGGCTGCATCTTCAACGTCAAGGGGCTGGATATTCCGGCGGTGGTGAAGTTCAAGGCGGAGACCGGCTCGGTGGCCGGATTCCCGGGCGCCGACCGCATCCGGCCGGAAGAACTTCTGGCGCTGGAGTGCGAGGTGCTGATTCCGGCGGCGCTCGAAAACGCCATCACCGAAGAGAATGCCCACGCGGTTCACGCCCGCATCGTGGCGGAAGCTGCCAATGGACCGGTGACTCCGGAAGCCGACCGCATCTTCGACCAGATGGGCGTCTTCCTGATCCCCGACATTCTGTGCAATGCCGGCGGCGTGACGGTTTCCTACTTCGAATGGGTGCAGGATGAAAACCACCTGTTCTGGGACGAGAACGACGTCAACGCCAAGCTGGAGAAGATCATGGTGCGTTCGTTCAACGACGTGCTGAAGATCCATCTCGATAAGAAGGTCAACATGCGCCTGGCGGCGAATATGCTCGGCGTGAGCCGGGTGGCGGAAGCTTGCAGGCTCCGCGGGCTCTATCCGTGATGCCGTAGGACATCGATGCAGGATCGAAAGCCCGGGGCGAAAGGCCTCGGGCTTTTGTTTTTTTCAGCACCGCGTAACGTGTTCAAATAGGTAGAATCGAAATTCAAATGCCATTTCGAGGCGTAGACTATTTTTGCGTCGATTCGCTCTTCAGCGAAGAGGAATTGATGGTCCGGCAAACCGCGCGCCGCTTTGCCGAGGAGCGCATCCTGCCGCTGATTCGCGATTGCTTTCGCGACGCGCGCTTTCCCACGGAGCTGATTCCCGAGATGGCCCAACTCGGCTTCTTCGGCGCCAACCTGGAAGGCTATGGCTGCGCCGGCATGAGCAACGTGGAGTACGGCCTGATCATGCAGGAACTGGAACGCGTGGATTCCGGCGTGCGCAGCTTCGTTTCGGTGCAAGGCGCCCTGGTGATGTATCCCATCCTTACTTATGGGTCGGAAGAGCAGAAACAAAAGTGGCTGCCACGCCTGCAAAGCGGCCAGGCCGTGGGCTGTTTCGGCCTCACCGAGCCGGATTTCGGCTCGAACCCGGCGGGCATGCGCACGACCGCGCGGCGCGACGGCGCGGACTGGGTGCTGAATGGCGAGAAGACCTGGATCACCAACGGCTCCCAAGCCGATATCGCCGTGGTCTGGGCGAGGGGCGACGATGGCGTGGTGTACGGCTACCTGGTGGAGCGCGGGACCCCGGGCTATACCACCTCCGATATTCACGGCAAGTGGTCCATGCGCGCGTCGGTGACCTCGAGCTTGTCGCTCGCCGATTGCCGCGTGAAGGAGAGCGACCGCCTGCCGGGTGCAAAAGGCCTGAAAGGTCCGCTCTCATGTCTCTCGCAGGCGCGCTATGGCATTGGATGGGGCGTCATCGGAGCCGCCATGGACTGCTATGAGACGGCGCGCCAGTACGCCATCCTGCGCAAACAGTTCGACGGCCGGCCCATCGCGTCGCACCAACTGGTACAGGAGAAGCTGGCCTGGATGATCACCGAGATCACCAAAGCGCAACTGCTGGCGGTGCAGGCCGGGCGCCTGAAAGACCGCGGCAAAATCGAGCCGGCCCAAATCTCCATGCTCAAACGCAATAACGTGGCCATCGCGCTCGATTGCGCGCGCCTCAGCCGCGACCTGCTGGGGGCCAACGGAATCACCGACGAATATCCTGTCATGCGTCACCTGTGTAACCTGGAAACCGTCAAGACATATGAAGGCACCGACCATATCCACGCCCTGGTGATCGGTGAGAAGGTGACGGGCGTCGCGGCTTACAAATAAAGATATGTTGCTCTACGCACTTACCATCGTGGTCAGCGCCTTTCTGCTATTTCAGGTGCAGCCTGTTATTGCCAAAATCATTCTGCCGTGGTTTGGCGGGTCGGCGGCCGTCTGGACCGTGTGCCTGCTGTTTTTCCAACTGGTGCTGCTGCTGGGATACACGTACGCCCACGCGGTGGTCCGCTACTTGAAACCGCGGGCCCAGATGATGCTCCATTGCGCGCTGCTGGTAGCCAGCGTGTTGGTCCTGCCGATTTACCCCAGCCAGTCTTTGAAGCCCACCGCCATGGCCGACCCCACGTGGGGGATCCTGAGTCTGCTCGCGCTGACCGTCGGGCTGCCGTATTTTCTGCTTTCCACCACCGGTCCGCTGCTGCAGGCCTGGTACGCCCGCGAGCATAAAGGCGGCATGCCGTACCGCCTCTACGCGCTCTCCAATGCCGGCTCGATGTTCGCCCTGCTGAGCTATCCGGTGCTGTTCGAACCTACCCTCACCACCCATCAGCAGGCCGGGACGTGGTCTATCTCCTATGGCGTGTTTGTGGTCTTGTGCGGGTTCATGGCTTACCGCTCGCGGAATTATGTTCCGCTGGAAGGGGCGGCGCCCGGGACGCCGGTGCAGAAACCCGTGGCGCGGCAATACGTCATGTGGCTGTTGTTGCCGGCCACCGCTTCGGTGTTGCTGCTGGCCATTACCAATCACCTCTCGCAGAATGTAGCGGCTATCCCGCTACTGTGGATCCTGCCGCTCAGCCTGTACCTGATGAGCTTCATCCTGTGCTTCGAAGGCAGCGGATGGTACCGGCGCAATCCGTACCTGCAACTGTTGGCGGTGGCATTAGGCGGTATGGCGTACGGCATCACCGTCGATACCACGGGAAATATGCCGGTCTGGTGGATGCTGGTGCTTTTCGGACTGGGGCTGTTCACCTGCTGCATGGTGTGCCACGGGGAACTGGCCCGCCTGAAACCCGATCCGAAATACCTCACCCACTTCTACCTGACCATCTCGGCGGGCGGCGCCTTGGGCGGGATTTTCGTGGGCCTGCTGGCGCCGCGCATCTTCAAGAGCTTTTACGAATTGCCGCTTGGGCTGGTGCTGTGCGCGGTGCTGGTTCTGTTCGCTCTCAGTCTGGATCCGGAGATCGCCGGCTGGTTCCGCGGCTGGCGCGGGCTTCTGCCGCTGGCGGGAGCGATCGGCGCGGTTTACATGGCCGTATACATGGGGCAGCAAATCCAAACCCAGGCGCAGGATTCGCGGGTGAGGGTGCGCAACTTCTATGGAGCGCTGCGGGTGAGAGACAACGGACCCGAAACCAGCCTGGTCGCGGTACGTACTCTCACGCACGGAACCATCAATCACGGCGAAGAATACCTGAACATCGCCAAACGCCGGATGCCGACCACATACTATGGTCCCCAAACCGGAATCGGCGTGGCCATCCGCGAGAAACAGAAAAAGGGCACTATTCGCGTCGGCGTGGTAGGGCTGGGCACGGGGACCATCGCGGCTTACGGGCGATTGGGAGATTATTACCGTTATTACGAAATCAACCCTTTAGTGCCGCCCATCACAAAAGGACAATTCCACTTCGTCCCCGACTGCCCGGCAAAACTGGAGATCGCCATGGGTGACGCACGCCTCAGTCTGGAGCGGGAAGCGCCGGAGAATTTCGACGTGCTGGCCGTGGACGCCTTTTCGAGCGACGCGATTCCGGTCCACCTGCTGACCCGGGAAGCGATGCAACTGTATTTTCGCCATTTGCGGCCCGATGGTGTGCTGGCGGTTCACATCTCCAACCGTTACCTGGACTTACAGCCGGTAGTCGAAGGCGAAGCCCAGTCCCTCGGGAAACTCACACGTACCATCGATAACGATGACGACGATACCACCGACGTCTTTTCGGCCACCTGGGTGCTGGTCTTTGCGCCCGATAGCGGGTTCCAGCCGCCGGAGTTTTTCAGTTCGGCGGACATCAAATCCCGGCGGAAGGTGCGGATGTGGACTGACGATTACAGCAACCTCTTCCAGATTCTGAAAAGGTGATAACATAAACCTATCCGCGTCCGTATCCCAGTTTCCTGGTAAACAGAGCCTGTGGTCTGTTATCATCGAAATTGTCGAGGAAAATCATGGACGCTGCCCAAACGAATACTAAAAAGATCGCTTTCTTTCTCGCAACCGCGCTGTTGTTGACGGCGCCTTTTCACGCCTCCGCTCAAACTCTGAACGCGAGCAACACGTCGGTGACTATTGGCAGTTCATCGTGCAACAACTATCAGAACGTGCAGTTGACCAGCAGCGATGGCACCACCAACATCCAGTTCACGGTGGCGATCCAATATAGCCCGTCGAACCTGTATGGGCAGTGGCTCTACGCCTCCATTCCCGGCAACGGATCGACGGACTCGGCCTCTACGTTCGCCAGTTCCACGGGAACCGGCGGGAATACCCTGACCATTGGACTGAACACCGGCATCGGGGCGGTGACCCCGGTCGCCACCGTGGTAGTCACACCCACTAATCCGGCCGGCTCTCCCATCAACATCACGGTGTACTACACGCAGAACAGCAGTTGCGGCGGCAATACCGGAAGCGCGAGCAACTCCACCCTGATCGTCACTCCGGGCAACGTCTCGCTCACCGCGGGGCTGGGCAACCAGCAGTCGCAGACGCTCGTGGTCCAGAACCGCACCGGCAACTCCTTGACATTTACGGCAACCACGACGGGAGGCACATGGCTGACGGCGACGACCACCTCGACCTCTCTCTCGCCGAACGGTTCGGCATCGGTGACTGTGACCGGAAATGCCGCCAACTTGTCGTCTACCGGAACGTACACCGGGAGCGTGTTCATCCAGGCCTACCTGGGGAATGCGCAACAAGACTCCACGCTGAGTCTGCCAGTGTCATTTGTGGTAGGCACCGGCGGCGGCACCCCGGGCAGTGGGACGTTGACGCTGGCTGGCTCTTCCAGCAACGTCTACTATGCGACCTTCAGCTATGTCTCTCCGAGTGCTCCCGGCCCGCAGTGCATTGGCCTCCAGGACAGCACCTCGGGCGCGGCCAGCTACTACTTCCAGGTGACTACTTCCAACGGCGGCAACTGGCTCCTGGCGAATAACAACCTCAGCGGGACCACGCAAGGCCTGCTGGCCGCCAGTTCCAACGCCTGCATCAATCTCACGATGTCCAACGCGGCGAACCAACTGGCCAGCGGAGCCTACCAGGGCACGGTGGTCATCACTTCGTCCAGCGGATCGACCGCCACCATCTACGTCAATCTGTTCGTGAGTGGCGGGGCAGCCCCCGGAATTTCGGTCAGCCCCAGCCTGATCTATACCTTCCCCAACGTGAGCGCGAATAGCAACGTGGTGCAATCGGAGGCCTTCTACATCACCGCGGCCAACGGCTATACCCTGGGGACGGCGATTGCCGGATCGTCGCCATCGTGGTTCTCCATGTCGACTCCCTCCGCCTCCACCAGTACCGAAGGCTTCACCGTGACGGCAAACTCCAACGGCTTGTCGGCGGGAGTCTATTCCGCCACCATCACCGTGCAAAGCAGCGGGACGTCGGCGGGAACCACCACCATCACGATCGTGCTGCCGGTAGGCCAGGCGGGCACCACCACCACCACCGGAAACACCACCTCCGTGATCGAGCCGACATCCCTGGCGTTCCAGCAGCAATCCGGCTCTTCCTTCTGGACCAGCAGCCAGGAAGCGCAGACCATCACCATTACCGGACAGCAGGGTACGCAGTGGAGCGCGTCGATCTCTTATAACACCGGCTCCAACTGGCTGATCTTCGATGCCCCGTCCAATGCATCGGGAACTTTCGGCAGCGGCCCGGTGAGCCTGGTGGTCGATCTATTCAATGGAGTGGCGAGCCTCAGTCCGCAATCCACGCCGTACTCCGCCACGGTCTACATCACCACGCCGAGCGGGACTTACAGCGTGCCGGTCAGCCTTTTCGTCACCTCGTCCAACGTGTTGTTGGGCAAACCGGCCCTGAGTACCTTCGCCACCTCCAGCGGATCCAGTCCATCGAACGCATCCGTCACCGTGGTGGGCAGCGATAACACCGGGGCGAACTCCAGCCCGATCATTTCCGCCGGGAACCCAACGGCCACATGGATTACAGCCACCACCAACGGCAATACCCTGACCATCACCGCCAATCCCTCCGGCCTGGGTACCGGAGTGTATGCCGGGACTATACCGGTGACGGCCAATGCCAGTTCCTATCCCTACACCCTCAATTACCCCGTGGTGTTAATCGTGAATGGCGGGGGAACAACGGGCAGCAGCGGACCGCTGACGCTGAGCCCCACGCCCGTCTCTTTCACCAACGTCACCGGCCAGCTTTCTCTGAATCTCAGTGTTACAGCCGCCACCGCGACGAACTTCACCGTGGGCACCGCCTCCGAGACTAGCTGTACCAACGCGTCGTGGCTGCAGGTTACCACCGGCACTTTCACGGCCTACCAGTCCAGTACGTTGATCACTGTCACGGTGAATCCAGCGGGCATCGCCAACGGAACCACCTGTTCCGGCGTGATCACGCTGGTTTCCACCACCACCCAGACGGTTCAGGTCACCATGACCGTGGGTACATCTACCGGCAGCGGCAATGTCACCGTCAGCCCCCTGTCAATGACTTTCCCCTATACCCAGGGTCAGACGGTCCCCGCGGCACAAACGGCGACCATTGTGAACGTCACTTCCGGCACGGCATCTATTCCGTTTACGGTAACCACCGCGGTACAAAGCGGGGTGAGCAACTGGCTGCAAACCAACATCACTTCGGGAAGTACACCCTACAACAATCCGGGGCTTTCAGTCAGCGTGGCGCCGGGCAGTCTGCAGCCCAACACCTACATGGGAACGGTCACCATCACGCCGAATGGCGGCACCGCCCAGGTAATTAACGTCACCCTTACGATCACGGGTAACCAGGTGGTAACGGCCACGCCAACCACCCTCAGCCTGAGCTACCAGGTGGGCAGCAACAGTCCTACCGGGACCATCGCCGTATCGGGCGGCGGGTCGGCGGCGCCTTTTACCGCGACGGCCGTCAGCAGCGCCGGTTGGTTGCAGGTATCGCCAACTTCGGGAACGACAACCAATAGCGGGACGGTCAACCTGACTGCGTCCCTAGTCCCATCCGTGCTCAGCACGCTCCTTCCCACGTCCACAGGGTCGCCTCTCACCGGGACCATCACTGTCGCCGGCACCAGTCCGGCAACCGGAACAACTACCGTCAACGTAAGTCTCACCCTCACGGCGCCCTTGCCGCAGATTAGCGGTATCACCAACGCCGCCAGTGGCGCCACCGGCGCGGTATCGCCCGGCGAGCTCATTTCCATCTTCGCCCCTGCTAACTTTCCCATCGGACCGGCGACATCGGTGCAACTCAACTCCGCCACATGTGCCAGCCCCTGCACGCAAGTTCCCACTACCATGGGCGGGGTCCAGGTCAAGTTCCTGCCGGGCGGTACGCTGGCTCCTCTGATTTTTGTGAACTCGGGCCAGATTAACGCCGTGGTGCCATACCAGGTGGCCGGCCTCGCCAGCACGTCAGTCGAGGTGTCGTACCTGAACCAGACATCCAACGCTTTTTCGCTCAACGTGGCTGCCACCGCTCCGGGCCTCTTTACCGCCAACAGTTCCGGCACGGGCCCCGCGGCGGTTCTTCAGTACGACGCGAGCGGGAATTATCAAGGTCAGAACCTTCCCTCGAAACCCGCCTCAAAGGGCTGGTATCTGGTGATTTACATGACCGGCGAAGGCCTGATCAACGTTTCCAATCCCTCGGCTGCCACCGGCACGGTGACGCAAGCCACCAGCAGCAATCCGCCTACGCCGCAACCCTTCTACATACCGAGTGTGCTGATCGGCGGCCAACCGGCCACGGTCCCCGGCGGGGAATATGGCGAGGCTCCGGGCATCGTATCCGGAGTACTTCAGGTCAATGCGATTGTGCCACCCAACGCTGGAACGGGCGCGGTTTCCTTGTCGGTATCGCTGGGAACCGGCACCAGCCAGGCCGGTGTGACGGTCTACCTCCAGTAGTCGCAAGCTGTTGATTCTTCGGCCGGAGTCAGGCTCCTTTCAGGGGCTTGGCTTCGGTTTTTGTTTAAAATCTGCACGTTTCCACCCCCAAACACGTCAAAAGTAATGTGAAACGGTTTTGTCCGTTGGTAGCCCTGCTCGCAGTGTCCGCATTCGCCGCCGATGCTCCAATTGCCAGCCTGTTGAAGACCGTCGAGCAGCGCTATAACCACGCCGATACCATACAAGTCCTTTTCCGTGAATCCTATACCAGGGCCGGTCACGCTCCGAAGCAGGAGAGCGGAGTGCTCGAACTACGCAAGCCGGGGCGCATGCGGTGGGAGTATACCGATCCTCAAGGCAAGTTGGCGGTGGGCGACGGCAAGGTCTTCTGGATGTATACGCCGTCGGAGAACCGGGTGGATAAAATGCCCCTCCGGGACACTGACGACCTGCAGGCGCCGATCGCATTTCTCCTGGGTAAGCTACACTTCGATAAGGAGTTCCGGAATCTCCAGGGGAAGCCGGAGGGGAGCGATACGCGCATCGCCGCGGAACCGAAGACGGACAGCCTGCCATACTCCGCGGTGGAGTTCCTGGTCACCCCCGAGGGCCGCATTCGCGAGGTGAAGGTGACGCGCTTCGATAACGCCATCATGGGGTACACCTTCGACCAGGAGAAGATGAACCCCAAGCTGGACGACAAACTGTTCCAATTCCAGGTTCCCAAGGGGGCCGAAGTGGTGGAGGCCGGGAAAAACTAGCCATGGCGGAATTTGTTCTGAAATATGCCGACGGACGCGGCCTGATTCACCAGCAAGTGGCGGCGGCCACTTCCGAAAAGGAACTGCGCGACCGCTACTCCTCGCAAGGCTTCCTGATCTATTCCATCAAGCCGCGCGCCGCCGCCGGCGGCCTGATGCGGCGCGGCAAGAAGATCAACGTAGAGAAGTTCCTGATCTTCAACCAGCAATTCGTCACCCTGATCCGCGCCGGCCTGCCCATCCTGAAGGGCCTCGATCTGCTGGCCGACCGCCTCACCGACCCGAAGCTCGGCCCGCACATCCAGGGGGTGCGCGACGAGGTCCGCAACGGCACGCTGCTCTCCGAGGCCTTCCGCGCGCAGGGCGTCTTCCCCAAGATTTACGTCACTTCGGTGATGGCCGGCGAGAAAAGCGGCAGCCTCACCGAGGTGCTCGACCGGTATATTCATTACCAGAAGCTGTCGCTGGCCGTGAAGAAGAAGGTTCTGGTTTCGCTGATGTACCCGTGCGTGCTGATCGTGCTGGTGATCTTCCTGATGGTCTTCCTGGTGACCTTCGTGGTGCCGCGGTTTGCCAGCCTGTACGAAAGCTTCCATGCCGATCTGCCGGCCATGACGCGGATTCTGATCACCGTGGGGACGGCGGCGCAAGGTTCCATCCTGGCGATCGCCGGCGGCGTGGTGGCGGCGATTGTGGGCTTCCGGTTGTGGGCGCGGAAGGAGTCGGCGCGCACCAAAATCGACCGCTTCAAGCTTAGTATCCCGGGGGTGGGCGAGATCTGGCTGAAATACCAGGTGGCGCAGCTTTCGCGCATCCTCAGCACCCTGCTCACCGGCGGTATTCCGCTGGTGCAGGCCATGGAAACCGCGGCCGAGTCGCTGAATACGCCGCTGTTGCAGCGCGCCGTGGAAGCCGCCGGCAAGAGCGTGCGCGAGGGGCAGCCGTTGTCGGGATCGTTGAAGGCATCCAAGTTTATGCCCGGCCTGGCCACCGACATGATCGAGGTGGGAGAATCCACCGGCGCCCTGCCGCAGATGTTGAACAGCGTGGCGGAGTTTTTCGAGGACGATGTGAATGTACGCATGCAGGCCATGCTCTCGCTGATTGAGCCGGCCATCATGCTGGTGATGGGGACGTTCGTGGCGTTTGTGCTGGTGGCGTTGTATCTGCCCATCTTTTCGCTGGCGGACAGCATCAGGTAGCAGGGATTTATGGCGCAGACTCTACAAAAACGACGTGGCGCAGGCACTCCTGCCTGCCGGGTCGAGACTCATCTCGACCCTCTTCGATCCCGGAGCGCCGGGGGTGCCCCCTGGGCCAGTCTCGGCGCTGCAGACACGAGCGTCTGCGCCACGTCCGTCCGGAAAAGGTAAGCGCATTGAATGGCGACAGTTGAGAAATTACGATTGATGGACCCCGCCGGGGAGGTGGACCAAGCCAAAGGCATGGCCGCCCGCTACCGCTGCGAATTCGTCGATTTGCGCGAAGCTTCCATCGATCACGATCTGTTCCGGTCCATCCCCGTGGACCTGATGTTCCGCTACAATTTCGTGCCCATGCAGGCGCGCAACGGCACCCTCGAAATCGCCCTCTCCGATCCGCGCAACCTGAACCTCATCGACGAGCTGACGCTGCTGCTCAACAGGAAGCTGAAGGTCAAAGTCGCCACCCTTTCGCAGATCTCCGAGCTGCTGAAGAAGACCGAACAATCGCAGCGCGTGCTGGAAGAAGTCACCGAGGGTTTCGCCCTGGATGTGATCGCCGAAGACGGCGATTCCGACGAGACTCTGTCGATCGACAAGCTCACCGCTACCGATAGCGACATCGCCCCGGTCATCAAACTGGTGGATACCACCATCTTCAACGCGCTGGAAAGGCGCGCCAGCGATATTCACATCGAATCGCGGGACCAGGAAGTGGCCATCAAGTACCGCATCGACGGCGTGCTGCATTACGCCATGCCGCCCATCGCCAAGGATTGGCAATCCACCATCATTTCGCGCATCAAGGTGATGAGCGAACTGGATATCGCCGAAAAGCGCGTGCCGCAGGACGGCCGTTTCCGCGTGCGGTACAAGAACCGGCTGATCGATTTCCGCGTCTCCATCATGCCGACCATCCACGGCGAGGATGCCGTGTTGCGCGTGCTGGATAAGGAATCGATGAGCGAGAAATTCGCCAAGCTCTCGCTCGACGTGGTGGGCTTCGGCGAATCCGACCTGGTGAAGTTCCGCCGCTACATCCAGGAGCCTTACGGCATGGTGCTGGTGACCGGGCCGACCGGCTCCGGCAAGACCACCACGCTGTACGCCGCGCTGAGCGAAATCAAGAACGACGAAGACAAGATCATCACCATCGAAGATCCGGTGGAATACCAGGTGAAGGGCATCACCCAGATTCCCGTGAACGAAAAGAAGGGGCTGACCTTCGCGCGCGGACTGCGCTCCATTTTGCGGCATGACCCGGACAAGATCATGGTGGGCGAAATCCGCGACCAGGAGACCGCGCAGATCGCCATCAACTCGGCGCTCACCGGACACCTGGTGTTCACCACGGTGCACGCCAATAACGTGCTCGACGTGCTGGGGCGCTTCCTGAACATGGGCGTGGAGCCGTACAACTTCGTGTCGGCGCTGAATTGCATTCTGGCGCAGCGGCTGGTGCGCGTGATTTGCGTCCACTGCAAGCGGCGCGTCACGTACCCCGATTCGCTGCTGGTGGAAAGCGGGCTGAATCCCGAGGAATGGCGCGACATCCCCCTGATGGAAGGTGCCGGCTGCTTCGAATGCGGCGGCACCGGGTTCCGCGGACGCTCGGCCATCCACGAGCTGCTGGACCTCTCCGACAAGATCCGCGAAATGATTCTGAACCGGCGGCCCGCTCCGGAGATCAAGCGGGCGGCGAAAGAGGAGGGCATGACCTTCCTGCGTGAATCGGCGGTGGACAAACTGCGCTTGGGAATCACCACCCTGCGCGAGATCAATAAAGTGACGTTCATCGAAGGTTAAAGGCCCCGTGCTATTAGATAATCTCAAGTCGATTCTGCTGGACCCTCCGCCGGGAATGGTGTTCGAGGTGTCCGAAGCGGGAATCGCGGCGGCGCGCATCGGACACCGCACCGAATTGGACTTCCAAGCGCTCCCGCCGGGCGTGCTGGCGGTTTCGCCGCTCAAGGAAAACGTGCTGGACGAGAAGGCGTTCGCCTCCGCCGTGAAGGCCCTGGCCGCGACGCACTCGGGCCGCAAAGGCAAGGACGCGGCACTCATCCTGCCGGATTTCAGCACCCGCACCACGGTGCTCGATTTCGACAGCTTCCCCACGGAAGCGGAGGAGCAACTGGCGCTGGTCCGTTTCCGGCTGAAGCGCAGCGTGCCCTTCGATGTGGAAACCGCGGCGGTCAGCTATTGGCCGCAGACGGGCCCCAAGCGCGTCGACGTGGTGGTGGTGATGACGCCGCTCGAGATCGTAGCGCGCTTTGAAGCTCCGTTTCGCGCGGCGGGGCTGAATCCGGGGCTGGTGACCACTTCGTCATTGGCGGCGTTGGAACTGGCGCCGGAGGGCGGATTGACCATGGTCGCCAAGCTGACCGGCCGGTCCCTGACCCTGCTGGTGAGAAATAAGAGCGTCCTGAAGCTGGTGCGCTGTCTGGAACTGCCGACTGCCGAACTGGAAGATATTACCGCCATTCTGGTGCCCACGTTCGTCTATATGGAGGACAATCTGGGCGGCCGCGCCGAAAAGTTGCTGCTCTGCGGCTTCGGCGCGCGCTCCGACGAGGCCGAGCGGCTGTTCCATGAGGAACTCGCCGTGGAAGTGGAGCAGTTGCGCTCGCCGCTGGGAGTGCCGGGCGAACACAACGCGGGACTGCTGGGCTATTTGCGCTCGGTGGGCAGGAATAACTGACATGAAGATACCGATCAATCTGGCGAGCCACCCGTTCCGGCGCGACCGGGCGATGGTCGTCGCCTCGAGCCTGGTGGCCGTGCTGCTGGTGGCCACCCTGGGTTTGCTGATCAACCTGGCCCGGCAGGATAACAAGCAGATGGGCGATGTCCGCCATGAGGTGGCGATCCTCAAACAGCAGGTGAAAGCCGTCACTGACGAGCAGGCCAAACTCAATGCGGTGATCCACAAGCCGGAAAATGAGACTGTGCTCGAGCGCAGCGTCTTCATCAACACCCTGCTGCGCCGCAAAGGCATCAGTTGGAACCAGATCTTCACCGACCTGGAGAAGACCATTCCGTACAACGTGAAGCTGGTGCGCATCCGTCCCACGGTAGACGACCAAGGGTACGTGACCCTGGATATGATCGTGGCGGCGGATAGCAACGGCCCCGCGGTTGGCGCGCTGAAGGCCTTCCGGGAGAATCCCAAGTTCGGCGCGGTGAAATGGCAGATCATCACGCCTCCCTCGCAAACCGAACCGTTGTACCGCCTGGCCCTGAATGTGACGTATGCTCAAAAGCTCTAAGCTGGCGGTGGCGCCAAAAATCCCGTGGAAGCGGCTGTCCGTGAAGGATCCGCGGATCGCCATGCGGGCCCTCATCGGCCTTCTGCTGTTGGCCAACCTGGTAGCAGCGGCCATCGCTTTCAAACCCTTCGGCGGTTCGGCCGACGACCTGCGCAAAAACCAGGCCAGCCTGAGCTCGCAGTTGCGCCAATTGCAGGGCTCCCTGGAGAAGAGCAAGCTGCATGTGGCGAAGATCGACATCGCGCGCACGCAGGGGGATGAATTCCTGGCCAAGTACATCATGGAATCGCGCTCCGCGGCGGCCATTACGGTGGAGGAAATGAACAAGGCGGCCGCCGATGCCGGCATCCGGGCCCTGCCGGAGAATGCCAGCTATGAGGCTATTGAGGGCAGCGATACCCTGCAGATGATGGCCATCATGGCGGAATTTCAGGGATCCTACACCGGTCTGGCCAAGCTGGTGAATCTGCTGGAGAAGTCGCCGCTGTTTCTGATTATCGACTTCATCAACCTGAACGCGCCGCAGCAGCAGACCGGACCGCAGAATGCCGGCGCGCAGCAGAATCTGAACGTTTCGGTGCGGCTGCTCACTTTCGTCCGCGACAGTCCGGGGGCGTCGGAATGAAGATCGGCGCCGAGAATAAGAAGTCGGTCTATGCCCTGGCGGTGCTAGGGGTGTTCGCGGCGTACATGGTGTATTCCAATTTCTTCTCCGGGCCCTCTTACGCGCCGTCCACCCCGGTGCCGGTGCGCCCCAGCGGCGACACCTCCGAGCCGGCGCCGGCGGCCACGCCCGAGAAAAGCTCGGGCCCCGACATTTCGCGGGCCGGCTCGCGCTCCAAGACTGCCGAGTTCCATCCGGCGCTGCGGCCCAAGCAAAAGGAAAAGCGCGATATCAATATCGAAAACGTCGATCCGACCATACGCTTCGATCTGCTGGAGAAGGCCATGAAAGTGCCGCCGGCCGGGGGCGACCGCGATCTTTTCCAGGTTACGAAGACGGCGCCGATAAAGGCCGAACTGGCCAAGACGGAGCCGATCGTCCATCCATTTAGGCCTTATGGCCCAAATCTGCCGGGACCGCCGCCTCCACCCCCGCCGCCTCCACCAACGCCACCGCCCACGCCGGTGCCATTCAGATATTTCGGCTACTCCGCGGTACACCCCGACGGAAAGCGGACGGCCTATTTCCTGGATGGCGAGGAAATACTGGCGGCGGATGAGGGAGCCGTTCTGAAGGGACGCTGGCGCATCGTGCAAATCGGTCTGGACAAAGTGCTGGTGGAAGATACGCGGGAGAAGCGGCGGCAACCAGTCAATATCGAACCGGAGCTTACGGGATGAAACGGCAAAATCGAGAATCGGGATTTGCCATGCTGCTGGTATTTCTGATGGCCGCCTGTGTGGCCATCATGTTGTACATGGAATTGCCGCGCGTGGCCTTCGAGGCGGAGCGCCAGCGGGAAATGCTGCTGGTGGATCGCGGCAACCAGTTCAAGCGCGCCATCCAGGTGTTCGTCACCGACAAGATCAACAATCCCACGCACCGCTATCCGGCTTCGCTCGACGAGTTGGAGAGCTTTAACAACCACCGCTATCTGCGCCGCCGTTACGTGGACCCCATGACCGGGAAAGACGAATGGCGGCTGGTGCACATCAACGGTGGGGTGCTGACGGACTCCGTCACTACCCAGAACAACAATGCCAAAGGATCGACATCGTCGTCCTCGAACATGCCGGCGACGGCGGATTACATTTCGACGCAGGCGTATCTGGATTCGGGGACGGGAGGAACCGCCGCGGGCGGCGCTACGCGGGCCATGAGAACGCGTACCAGCGACTCGCAGCAACTCGGCGCGCCGGGCGATCCGAATAGTCAGCCGGGTGGTTCGCCGGGGAGCACCCCTCCCGGAGCGCAGCCGGGGACCATTTCGGGTATGGGTGGCGCACCTGGCCCATCCGGCCCCGCTGGCCCATCCGGCGCGCCGGGAATGCCGGGCGCGCCTTCCGGCAGCCAGCCACCGGCGCAACAACCCTGCACGGTGTACATCGGTTCATGTCCTCCTACCACCACGGCTTCAGGGCAACAACCGGGCCAGCAACCGCCTGGTCAACAGCCGGGCTTTCAACCGGGGAATCCGATGAACGGGCAGGGCGGCATGCCGCCGGGCATTCCCGGTATCGCGGGTGGCCAGAACGCCAACCCGGCCGCGGCCAGCCTGATCGGCAGCCTTCTCACCACACCGCGGCCGGGCGGGATGCCCAGCGCCATGCCCGGGGCCACCATAGGCGGCGGTATCGCCGGAGTGGCCAGCAAGTACGAGGCGGAAGGCATCATGGTGATCAACGACCGCACCGCCATCAACGAGTGGGAGTACATCTTCGACCAGACCAAGTACCGCCCACCGCCCAACCCGGTGAGCGGCAGTGTGGGGACTGCGCAGCCGCCCATGGGAGGGACTCCTCCGGGCGGAACGGGCGGCCCCAGTCCTGTGCCCGTAAACAGCGGGCATCAGTAGGCTCCGAACTCCTGATCTCGCTCCGCAATTTCTGCGTGGCCGGGGAAATGGGCTGAGCCATTCCCTTCGATGGCGAGAGCTTCGAAGGTGGGGCAGGCGGTGCTCGCCTGCCCGCCCGCGCTGAATTTGGGGCCGCTGCTCGAATAGGATCGAGCGAAGGCGAGCACCGCCTGCCCCACCTGC
>Ga0182013_10001881_pt1 | contig 28063 bp, 21 predicted proteins | sample 612S2MmetaG_FD_120487 | JGI IMG/M metagenome (GOLD analysis project Ga0182013, IMG submission 120487) | Permafrost microbial communities from Stordalen Mire, Sweden - 612S2M metaG | ecosystem: Environmental > Terrestrial > Soil > Wetlands > Permafrost | place: Sweden: Stordalen | collected...
GCGGCGGCGATTTTCTGCGCGTCCGGCATGTCCATGATCCCCTGCGCAACCGTCCGGCCATATGCGGCAAGCCCGCGGTAAACCGCCGAAAGCGCCCGCCGTTCGGCCGAATATCCGATCAAGGGCCAGACGAAAACCAGCAGCACCGTCTGAACGAGACCCCCGGCGAAGACGAGCAGCGGCTGCAGAACGGCCGCCGGGGGGAGGGCCGTTGCCGAGGTCGCGGCCGATGCCATGGGCTGGGCCGCCTGACCGCTGAAAATGACGAGCGCCACGACCGCGTTGAGGGCCGCCGACGAAGCCGACGGGCCGAGCGCCGAAACCACGCCGTACCCATAACTGAAAAGGGCCATCAACACGACCAGCGCGACCGACGACTTGCCCGCGATCGCGCCGAGGCACGTCGTCAACGCCATCGCGGTCGCGGTTACCAGCATCACGGCGGCCCGCGTGCGGTACCGGCCCTGCTTTGAGGTGAAGCCGACGCTCATGGCGCCCATCGCGCCGGGGACGCCCAGCGCGGGATGACCGGCGGCGAGCGCCCCGACCAGCGGGATCGCGACGCCGACGCTGCAGCGAATCGCGAAGCCGAAGTCGGCTCGCTTCCGATCGAAGACCAACGCGTTGCGGAAGGCGCGCCGCAGCATCCCGCCGTGCAGCGGCGCCAGCGCCCGGCTCACGGCCGTAGGAGACGAACCGAAGACTGCTCCGACGGCATCAGGCTCGCCAAAACGGCGCCCGAAAGAACTCAAAGCTGGCCCGCGCGCTGGCGTTGAGCATCGCGAGGCCGTCGTGAACGTCGGACCGTCCCAGCGCCGCGCCCAGCGTGGAGCGTGCTCCGTAGTTTGCATCGATCACGATCGGCGTTTCGATCAACGCCGCCGTGAGGTCGGGGTCGAGGGTCGCGTCGGGCGCGAGCGTGGCGAGCACCGCCTCGATGTGCGTGCCGGGCGTCCATAGGCGCGCCCCATGCGCCGCGGCCATCGCCTCGGCACGGTGCCGCGTGCGGTTCCAGAGAAAGACATCCGCCCCCGCCCGCGCCAGCGCGACGCTGGCCGCGCGCGCCGTCGGCCCGGCTCCGAGCACGAAGATCCGCCGCCCCCCGACGTCCGCCAGGCCGGCCGCGGCGAACGCGCCGATCGCACCGGCGCCGTCGGTGTTGCGGCCTTCGATGCGGCCCGGGCCGAGCAGCAGCGTATTGACCCCGCCGGCGGCAACGGCAACCTCGTCGCGCCAGTCGGCGCGCGCGAAAGCTTCTTCCTTGAGCGGCGTGGTAACGTTGAGTCCGGTGTAACCGCGCGCGCGCAAATCGTCGATCGCTCGCGCCCCGTCGTTCGCGGCGACCCGGATCGCTTCGTAGGTTCCGCTCAGTCCGGCTTCCGCCAGGAACCCGCGGTGCAAGTCGGGACTGCGGCTGTGCGCGACCGGGTCGCCGATAACGGCCAACTTCAGCGCGAACTCGACCATCATGCCGAAACGAGTTCGAGCGCTCTGACCTGGTCGGCGATCTCGCGCGCAAGCGCGCGTCTTGAACGGCGCGCGCCGCGGACGGTGAGTTCGGCCTGGCGATATAACGGCTCGCGCAGCGCGAGCAGTTCGCGCACGCGTTCCACCGTCGGGTGCGGTCCCAGCACCGGGCGGATCGTGTGGGAGTTGCGCAATCTCGTGACCAGTGACTCGACGGGGACGTCGAGAAAAATGCGCACCGCACGCTCCGCGATCAGCGCGCGCGTCGGCTCGTACGTCAACGAGCCGCCGCCCAGCGCGATGACGGCGCGCGGCCCGGCGAGAACGTCCTGCAGCGCCTCGAACTCGTAATGGCGAAACGTCTCGGCCCCGACGCGCGCGAAGATCTCGTCGATCGGTCCGTGCCGCTCGACGATGAGCGTGTCGGTGTCGGCGAACGGAAGCTCCAGTTCGCGCGCCAGGAGCTTGCCGATCGTCGATTTTCCGGCTGCCATGAAACCGGTCAGCGCGAAATGTCCTTTCATCCTGCGACCTTGAGCGAGGCGAGAAGCCTGACCGGAATGTCGATGAGCGTTAAGCGCGGCAACCCGGCCGCTCGTGAGTAGCGAAACATCAGTTACGTCGTTTCGCCGTGCGGCCCGACTTCTCCGCGAGTCGGCCCGGCAATCGAACGGCGTGCACCACCGAATACCGCTTCCGGCCGTCGGTAACGACCGTCCGGCTCCGGAAGCGGGCCCAACCCAATGGAAATAGGTCAGATCAGTAGGCAACCTTCGACAAGGCGCGCAGTTCGTCGGGAGTCGTCGAGGCGAAACCAAAGAACTCCAGGTAGGCGGGGATCATCTCGTAGAGCATGTCCGTGCCGACCTGCGTCCGGCAGCCGCGTTCTTGCGCGGCATGCAGAAACGGCGTGATCTCCTGTTTCATCACCACATCCGCGACGAACGTGTGCGGTGACAGGCGGGTGATGTCCATCGGCAGCTTGTCGCCGGGCTTCATGCCCAGCGGCGTGCAGTTGACGACCAGATCGTAACCGGCCGCATCGGCTGCAACGATGTGCACGCCGAGATTCGGATAGTGCTCCGTCAAGCGCCCCGCCAGGGCCCGGGCCGAAGCGGTATCGACATCGAAGATCGCTATCGAGGCGACGCTCGTGGTCGCTAGGGATGCGGCGATCGCCGAACCGACGCCGCCGGTTCCAACAACCAGACAGGTCGCCCGCTCGAAATCGAAGTTCTTGCCTTTGAGGCCGCGGACGAAGCCCGCGCCGTCGAACATATCGCCCAGCAGCGTTCCATCGGGCCGCTTCAAAACGGCGTTGCACGATCCGGCGATCTGCACTTCCTTCGAGCGCTCGTCGAGCAGCGCGACGGTCGTGACCTTGTGCGGCATCGTGACCAACGCTCCGCGGATGTTCGTCAGCGCGAAGAGTGCCTTGAACACTTGCGGATAATCGTCGGCGCGAACGCCCATCGGGACCACGACGGCGTCGATTGCGTGCTCCTCGAAATAGGGATTGTAGATCATCGGCGCCTTGAACGACTCGGTCGGATAACCGAGATGCGGGATCAAGAGCGTCTTACCGGTGATCATTTCTGCCTCCAATCACAAGTCGGAATAGCATCGGTTGCGTCTGGTGAACGGTTCTCGCGCGAGCGCTCAATCGACTTGGAGCCGGCGGACGTCGCCCAACAGGAAGATGTAGGACAGCACACCGATGAACGCCATCAGCGCGACGTATGCAATCGCGTAGAAGAACGAACCGGTCTTCGCGATGATCAGCCCGATCGCGATCGGGGTGATGATCCCCGACGTATTGGTGAAGAAATTGAAGACGCCGCCGGTCAGCCCGGCCAGCTTGTTGGGCGCGATGTCCGAGATGAGCGTCCAGCCCAGGCCGACCATCCCTTGGCCGAAGAACGCGACCGACATCACCGCGATGACGAGCACGTTGTTGCTCACGTAGTTCGCGCCGATGATCGTGCAGGCTCCGAGCAATCCGACGATGATCGGGGTCTTGCGCGCGATATTCGCGGATCCCGTGCGCTTGAGCAGCACGTCCGACAACCAGCCGCCGAACATCACGCCGATGGCCGCGGCGAGGAACGGGAGGATGGCGAAGAACCCGACCTTGATGAACGTCATGTGCCGCTCGGTCACCAGGTACGTCGGAAACCAGGTCAGGAAGAACACCAGCGTCGTGTTTCCGGCGAATTGGCCGAGCGCGGCCCCCCAGACCTGCCGGAAGCTCAAGAGCTTGCGCACTTGGGCCCAATTGAACACGTCCGCGGTACCCTTCTCCGGTGCATTGAGGCCGCCGCCCGCGGCGATGTAATCGAGTTCGGCGGCATTGACGGTTTTGCTTTCGTGTGGTTCTTTGTAGACTTTCCACCACACAAAGGCAAACAAAATGCCGAGGACGCCGACGGTGATGAACAGCGCGTGCCAGCTGAACGTCGCCATGATCCAGAACAGCGCCGGGCTGAAACACGCCAAGCCGAGATACTCGCCGACCGTGTACACGCTCGTGGCGCGGGCGCGCTCATTTTGCGGAAACCACACGGCGACGACCCGGCTGTTCGTCGGAAAACACGGCGCTTCACTGACGCCGAGTCCGAAGCGAAACGTGAGCAGCATCCAGAGTCCGGTCGCGAAAGCTTGCAGCAACGTGAAGAGCGACCAGAAGGTCAGTGCCAAGAAATAGGTGAGCTTATTGCCGATGCGGTCGAGTAAGATACCGCCGGGAATCTGCGCCGCCGTGTACGTCCAGGAGAATGCCGAGAACACGAAGCCCATGACCGCGGCGCCGATGGCCAGATCCTTGGACATGGTGGGCGCGGCGATGCCGAGCACGGTTCGATCGAGGTAGTTGATCATCGTCCCGACCGCGAGCACCGCAAGGATGGTAAATCGGACCCGGGTGGGACGCGCGCCGCCGCCTCGGCCGATAAGCGGGGACGGCGTAATGATGGATTCTGTCCGCATGAGCGTCTCCTCACTGGTTCTCAGGTACGGTTCGCGCTGCGCACGTCGACGGAAGATGGCGCTTCCCGGCACCAGGCGCACGATCGGTGAACGATCGAACTATTTCAAGGTGACGACTATCTTAAGTGAATGAGCGACAACGCGCTCTTGTCTTTTCTGGCACTTTCGGCCGCCCGGCCGGCGCAGCTAATTCAAGACCGAACGACTTCCCTCGCCGGCACAGCGGCTCCATCGAGATACTTGCGCGTAGCCTGAAGCGCCAGCGTGGCGTACGCTTCGAGGCCGATGACCGCCGCGAGCGAATCGCGCGGAATTTCGAGTGCGTACACGATGTTCTCCGGGACGCAAGCGAGGATGTCGCGCACGCCCAGGCCGCCCTCGCCGCAGAACAGCCGCTCGCAGCGCGCGGCATGGATGATCCCTTCGAGCGTCGCCGGCGCCTCCAAAGGCGCGTCGCACAACTGCGCGTAGTGGAACCACTCGCGCGGCAGCGTCTTGAGATATTCCAAGCTCGAGTACGAACGGCCGACGTGCAGAATATCGATCAAAATGCCGGCATTCGACTTATTGACGGCGCGCAGCACTCGCGCGGCTTCCGACAAATTCGGCGTTTCCGTCCAGGTTGGGAACTCGAGATCGATGGTCAAACCCAGGGGTTTGGCGTAATCGCACAGGGTCGCAAAGCGGTCCGTGGCCCGCTCGCGATCCGGATCCGGAAGCTGCGCGATGACGTGCCGGGCGCCGAGCTCGGCACCGGCGTCGAGCAGCGGAAAGAAGTGCTGCGTATCGAGTTCGGGACTCATCCGGGCCAACTCGACGTCGAGCACGCGGACCCCGGTTGATGCCAATCGGGCCTTCGTTGCTTTCATCAGCGAACGATCCCCGATCAAGTCGTATAGCGGCTCCTCTTCGGTGACTCGATTCAAACGCAGACCGACAAACTCGTAGCCCGCGCCGGCGGCGGCCTCCACCAGCTGGATCGAATCGAAACCCAGAGCGGTCAGGTGTGAGAGCGAATATTCATGTCTCATTGCGATCGATTCTCTTATTACGAAGAGTTCGGGCAAAGCGCGGGCGAGCGAGACGTCGCGGCTGCGACGTCTGCGGCCGCTCAGGCGTGGACGGGCGTACCGGTGCTCGCGTGGTGCACCTTCTTGCCGGGCGAGTAGATGTCCATGATGTTCCAATGACCCGCGGTTGGAACCGGCTCGTTCTGCATCGCGACATCGATCACGAACGGGCGTTTTCCCGCGATGGCACGTTCCAACGTGGTCTTGAAATCAGCCGCCGACTCCACCTTGTGGCTGTCGATGCCGTAGGCCGCGGCGATGGCGGCATAGTTCGGCTGTTGCGACGGTTTGCCGTCCTTCTCGAACACCGTGCCGAACGTGGTGCCGAAGTGCGCCTTCTCCAGCCCGGCGATCGTGCCGAACGCGTTGTTGTTCATGATGACCCAAACGACCGCGATGTCATGTTCGTACGCCGTCGCGAGCAGCGCCGGATTCTGGCCGAAACCGCCGTCACCAACGAGCGCAACGACGACGCGATCGGGCCGGGCGATCTTGGCACCCAGCGCCGCGGGACCGCCGAAGCCCATCGTCGCGTAACCGCCCGGCGTGAAGATCGTGCCGGGTTCATAGATGTCGAATTGCTGACCGACGCCGTTCTTGTTCCAGCCGACGTCGGTGGTGATGAGCGCATTACGCGGCAGCACGGCGCGCACGTCGGCGAGAATCCGTTCCGGACGCATCGGGTAGTCGTTGCTTTGCTGGTGCGCGCGATTGCCGGCGACGAACTCCGCGCGCACTTCCGCGATCTCGCTCACCAGTTCGGGCCGCTTGATGCCGGCGCTCACGACGCGGCGCGCGACGCGATTGAGCACGTCCAGCGCCGCTTTGAGGTCCGCGACCGCGCCGATTTCGACGGGATAGTTCCGCCCGATCTCATTCGGATCGATGTCGATGTGGATGAGCTTCGTCGGCGGGAAGTTGAACGTGTACTCGGGCTCCCAAGAGCTGGAATCGGCTTCCGTGAAGCGCGCTCCGAGCGCCAAAATGAGGTCGGCGGCCTTGCACTTGTCGTTGATGTACTTCGTGCCCCAGAAGCCCGTCATGCCCAGGACCAGCGGGTGGTCGTCGGGCAGCGCGCCTTTGCCCATGAGGCTATGCGCGACCGGGATGCTCAAGTGATCGACGAATTGGCGCAGCTCCGCGCTCGCGTCCGCGAGCAGGATGCCGCCGCCGACGTAGAGCACGGGATTTTTCGCGGCCGCAAGCTTTCGAACGATTTCCGCCGCGAGCTCTTCGTCGATCGTGGGCTTGTGCAGCGTCTTCGCGTTCAGCAGCAGTCGCTCGAAGCGCGCGACATCGACTTCTTTGGAGAAGATGTCCATCGGGACGTCGACGAGCACGGGGCCGGGCCGCCCGCTCGCGGCGAGCGCGAACGCCTTCTCGATGATCTCAGGAAAGAGATCGGGGCGGTCGACGCGCCAGGCGCGTTTCACGAAGGGGCGATAGATCTCGTATTGCTGGGCATCCGCATGCAAGTTGACTTCCTGGTGCGGATTCTTGCCGAAGTAGTGGCTCGGCACGTCGCCGGCGATGACGACCATCGGGATCGAGTCGAGCGCCGCGTTGGCCACGCCGGTCGCAGCATTGGTGAGCCCGGGACCGAGATGGCTGAGCACGACCGACGTCTGTTTTTTCGCGCGGGCGTAACCGTCAGCCGCGTGAGCTGCGATTTGCTCGTGACGAACATTGATGAACTGGATCTTGCTTTTCGACAGCGCCGCGAGCACGGCGATATTGGTATGCCCGCAAAGACCGAAGATGTGCTCGATCCCGCGAGCCTCGAGGTATTTCACGAGCTGGTTGGCGATCAGATCCTTCATGTGTCCCTCTTCGTTCAGTTTGCCGGCCGTCCGCCGCGTGCGCCGCGGCTCATTCGAGGTACCTTCCGCTTCAAGCCGACCCGTTGTGCGACCGGGTCGGCACGGTCCGGAGCGCCGGACCCGTGTAGCGATAGGGAATGCTGGTGGGCATCGGGCCCTTGATCCGTCTGCCCTCCTGTTTCTGCTCCCAAGCATGAGCCAAGATGCCGACCGCGCGTGACAAGATGAAAATGCCGCGCCCAAGTTCAGGCTCGAAGCCCAGCTCGCAGTAGATGACGGCGGTCACGCCGTCGATGTTCATTGGGATCGGCCTGCCCTTGGCGGCCGCCAGGTTCGCTTCCACGGCGCGGCCGATGCGGGCAAAGCCGCCCGGAACCGCGCCCGCGACTTCGGCCGCGCGGAGCATTTCGAGCAGCCGCGGCGTTCGCGGGTCGAGCGGATGAAAGCGGTGACCGAACCCCGGCACGATCTTGATGCCGGCGTCACGCCACCGCTTGATCGCCGCGTCGGTCGCCCGCTCGGTGTCCGCGTCGTCGCGCGCTTCCGCGCGAATCTCATGATACAGCTCCATGCACTGCTGGCCTGCGCCGCCGTGAATGTCGTCGAGCGCATTGATGGCCGACGCCATCGCGCCGTTGACCGGCAGGCCGCAGCTGATCGCCATTCGCGAGATCGCGATCGACGGCGCCTGCGGCCCGTGGTCGACGGCAGCGACCATCGCCGCCTCGAGCAAGTCGCCTTGCGCGCGCGTCGGCAGTTCGCCGCGCAACATGAGCCAGACCATCTCCGGGAAGCGTACTTGACCGATCAGCTCCTGGATCGGATAGCCGCGCATCGCGATCTTGCCGGGATGAATGTCGATGATCGACGTGGACCACCAGGCGGAAGCGTCCTCCAGGATTTCTTCCGCGCTCTTTTTGGTTGTTGTCGCCACGGTTCGCCTTCGCTTCGTTACGGCGCGCAGTGCTGGAATGCTAGCGTCCTGAGTCGGAAGTTCCTTGCGGAAGATCGCGAAGTATTTTCGTTCGGATCGAGGAGCGATGAAGGAGCAACGCCGTAGCGTTGTGACCGAAGAGCCGGGCGAAAAGACGAGTGAGATTTCGTAAGCGAACTTCCGGCTCAGGACATTAGGACGTGATCAGGTCGCCAAGGCTATCTTCGAGTGCGGGGTCGTAGAAGTCGCCGAACAGCTCTTCATCCGACGGCCGGTCTTCTTTGATCGGCAGCGACACCCAGGTCGTGTTGAGGTAGTGTTTGAGCGCCACGTTCTCCGACACGATATTGCCGCCCCACGTGCCGCAGCCCATGCTCGACGTCATCGGCATGCCGTTGTTGAAAGCACCCGCGTTGGCTTTGGATTGCGGCTGGCGGACCATGATCCGGCTCACCGGCGCGAGCAGCGCCAGCCGATGAATGTGGTCGGGGTCGAACGAGTAGATGCCGCAGGAGTGGCCCTTGCCGCCCACTTCGTAGACCTCTTGCATCATCTTGAGCGCGGTATCGAAGCCGCCCTCGTACTTGTAGACGGCCAATAGCGTCGTGAGCTTTTCCCCCGAGAACAGGTGTTGCTTGCCGATGCCGTCGCCGTACACGAAGATGAACTTGCAGTCGTCGGGGACCGTAAAACCCGCGGCTTTCGCAAGTTGCTGCGGAGCGATCGCGACGGTGTCGGGCGTCCGATGTCCCGTGTCGTCCCACATTACTTTTTGCAGCGCCGCTTTCTCGGCGTCCGAAGCCAGATGGCCGCCCTCGACTTGAAGCTGCTTGACCATCGCGTCGAAGATGGATGCGTCGATGATGAGGTTGCCGTCGGCCGAGCAGCCCGAGCCGAAATCGGAGGTCTTGCTCAAGCGCGTGTTGCGGGCGGCTTCTTCGACGTTCGCCGTCTCATCGATGATCATGGTCGAATTGCCCGCCCCGACTCCGTAGGCCGGAGTTCCCGAACTGTACGCCGCGCGGACCATCGGTTGCCCGCCCGTCGCGACGACGAGATCCGCCCGCGCCATGAGCGCCTGCGACATCGGGATGTTGACCTGCGTCAAACATTGCAGAATGTCGGGCGGCGCGCCCTCGCGCTCGAGCGCTTCGCGCATGAGGCGCACGGTCTCGAACGACGTTTTCTTGGAACGCGGATGCGGCGAGAAGATCACGACGTCGCGGGCCTTGATGCCGTAGATCGCGTTGCCCGCCGGCGTGAGATCCGGATTGGTGGTGGGAACGATGCAGGCGATGATTCCGGCCGGCTTGCCATACTTGGCGATGCCCTTTTCCGGAATCTCTTCGATGATGCCGACGCTCTTTTGGCGCAGCGCGTCGCGCAGCACGCCCCGAATCTTGAGGCGCTTGCCCATCCGGCTCACCGCGTCGCCCAAGCGGCTCTCTTCGATCCCCATGTCGACGAGACGGCGGAACGTCTTCTTATTGGCAACCGCCCACGCGACGGCTTGACAGAGCCGGTCGACCCGCGCTTGGTCGTAGCCCTCGATGATTGCTAGGGCCTTTCGGGCACGGTCGAAAACGTCGTCGAGTTCCTTCTGCTGCGCCTCGGATATCGATTTCTTCGGTTCTGCCACCGTTGCGGTCATTTGCGGATCCTCGCTAATGCTCCAGTAACTTTAGGAGAAAGTACGGCCTGCGGGCTAGCCCGCGGCTCCGGCCTTCGCCGCGGAGAAGGCGCTGCTCGGACTCAAAGTCCAAGCTCGATACACAGATTTTCGTCGCTCCGCCGTTGGCGCGCAAGATGTTTCTTTCGACTTCTTTGAGGTCCAAGCCGTTTCCCTCCAACTTCCTCCCTTGTCCGAACTATTTAGTTCATACAGTTACCACGCTCACACTCGGAGAGCATATCCCGGCGGCGGCCGCCGAAAACGGCGCGAAAAGTTCCGCAAAATGTTGCCGATCGCTGCGCGCAGCGTTCCCGAACGCAACGGCTAACGCACCGGAGCCGGCCTTCGTGCGAGCTTCGCCGGCCGAAAAGTCTCCTGCTTCGGGCAAATACGTTCCGGTCTTCTCGGAATTGGAGCAGGCCGCGCTCAACCGTGCAGCCCTGCAAGACAGATGCGCGCGGTCGTACAAGCCTATGGAATGCCTATTTTGCGGCGCAAGATTATTTTGAAATCGCGTTCCTCGCCAATGTTGTGAATACGCCGGCGCCAAAAACGGCGCGCTGATATCGGTGTCGGCGAGCGCCGGTTAAAATTCCGGCGCTCGTTTTTCCAGGAAAGCGCGGATACCTTCCTCGTAGTCGGCGCCAAAGTAGATGTCGCGGCGTATGCCGTGCAGATATTCGAACGTTGAAGGGCTGATCGCGACGGATTCACCACGCAAGACGCGCAGTTGCTCGCGCAGACCGGCAATTGCCACCGACGAACGCTTCGCGATCACTTTCGCCATCTCGTAGGTCCGCGCCTCGAGATCCTCCGTGGGAACGATCTCGTTGACGATGCCAACGCGTTCGGCTCGCTCAGCCGGGATCGGATCGGCCGTAAAGAACATCTCCTTGACGACATTGAGCGGCAAGCGCGAAACGAAGCGCTGCAAACCGGCAATGTTGTACGGAACGCCGATCTTTACCGGTGTGATCGCGAAGGTGCACGTCTCGTCCCCCAAGATGATATCGCAGGCCATGATGAGCTCGCAAGCGCCGCCCCACACGGATCCGTGAACCATCGCGATGATCGGCGCCGGATATTCGTCGACCGCGCGAAGCAAGACTTCGAGTGGATCGCCGTACGGCAACGGATCGATGCCGACGCGCGGAAGCTCCTCGACGTCGTGACCGGCAGACCAAACCTTCGCGCCTTCTAAGGCGCGAAGGACGATGACGCGCACCGCTTCGCTCTTGCAACGGTCGAACGCGGAAATAATCTCACTGATCATCGCGGTACTCAACGCATTGCGGCGCTTGTAGTGATCGAATGCGATCGTCGCAATCCGATCTTTGATCTCAAGCCGGATGAGTGACATGTCCGCTTGTTCCTTGTCTTGCAAATATCAGGCCAGGGGAGTTCGACCCTCCGACAACCTGACCTTCGCGGAGTTGCGGCGAAGATTCGAGTGCGAAATTGCTTCGGCGCGGCTGGCCTTCGCTTTGATCGCGAAACCGAAGCACCATTACGCCGGCGCCGGAACGGCGTATCATGCGATCCGCACGATCCCGCCGGTCGCGGCGGCCTTCTTCACCGCCTCGATGACCTTCAACGCTTCCAGGCCTTCGCGCCCGGAAACCAGCGGTGCTTCCCGGCGGCGAATGACGTTCACGAATTGCCGAATCTGCAGCGTCAGCGGGTCTTGGTCCTCGAATGCGATTCGCTCTCGCTCGATCGGCTCCGTCCAGCTTCGCTTCTCTTTGTTATACCAGACATCCAGATACGGAATCGTCAACGACCCGTGCATGCCGCCGATGAAATAACACGACTCTCCGGTATGCGGATACGCGGGATTCTCGCCGGTCGTCAGCTCCCAACTCCAAGGCGCGACGATCGCATCGGAAACATTGATCGTGCCGAGCGCACCGCCCCGGAAGCGCAGCAGAATCACCGCCGCGTCCTCGACGGCGTTCCCGCGATGTTCGTTCGTCTCCAAAGCCTGGACGGAAACCACGTCGCCGCACAGGTAGCGCAAGTCATCGACGTCGTGGATCAGGTTGAGAAAGATCGGGCCGGCTCCTTTCTGCGAACGCCATTCGACATCGAAATAGTCATCGGGCTTGCAGAACCAACAAAAGCCGTGAACCGAGACGATGTTCCCCAAACGCCCGGAATCGATGATCTCCTTTGCCTTCTGGATCATCGGATTGTGCCGCCGATGATGACCGGTGAGCAGCGGCACGTGAGCTTTGGCGGCCGCAGCGACGAGCTTGGTAGCTTCCGCGACGTCGACGCCCAGCGGCTTCTCGACCAACAGCGGGATACCGGCGGCGATGACCTCGAGCCCGTTTTCGAGGTGGAGTTGATTGGGCGTTGCGACGATGATGCCCTCGGGTGTCACGGTTTCGAGCATCGCGGCGAACGATCGGAACCATTTCACCCCGTGCTCCGCCGCGATCACGCGCCCGACGTCGGAAGGATCGACGACCGCGACGAGTTCCGCGGTCGGCTCTGCAAGAACGTGCTCGATGTGGCGCTTTCCGACGAGCCCGGCGCCCATCACCGCAAGCGTTACCGGTGCGGCCACGACTATGCCTGCGCGGCTTTCTCGCTCTCGTCGATCAACCGCCCCAACCGCTGGAGCGCGAGCTGATAGCCTTGCGTTCCAAACCCGGCGATGACGCCCGTGGCCTTCGCCGAAACAAACGAATGATGTCGAAAGGCTTCGCGCTGATGCACGTTCGAGATGTGCACCTCGAAGATCGGGAACTCGCAGGTGTTGAGCGCATCCAAGATCGCGATCGAGTAGTGGGTGAAGGCCGCGGGGTTGATCACCATGCCCCCGGCGATTTCGCGGCTCTCGTGAATCCAGTCGATGATCTCGTATTCGCGGTTGCTCTGATGGAAACGCAGTTCGAGCTTCAGCGACTCCGCGAGCGCGCGACAGTCGCGTTCGACGTCAGCGAGCGTCTCGTAGCCGTAGATCTTGGGCTGACGCTTTCCCAGCAAATTCAGATTCGGTCCATTCAGCATGTAAACGACGCGGCTCATCACGGTGTCCTTTCGTTTCGACGGTAGCGTGAGGTTTGGCGGCGTCCCCGCCGCGTAGGAAAGCCTTTGACGCTGACTGCGGCGTGCTCGACGTTCGCTCTGCTTTGAGGATACCTCATCGGGTCGCTCCTAAGCAGCGGCTACGCCTTGCCGGGATAAGCGGTGTTTGAGAACTCGATGCCCTTGATGCACGCCACGAGAGTCTGGTTGACGGGAGTCGGCACGCCGTATTTTTCGCCCGTGCGAATAACCGAACCGTTGATGAAATCGACCTCGGTCACCGGATTATTCTCGAGACTTTGCAGCATCGACGCCTTGAATTCCGGCGGCGACGCTTGCGCCGCCTTGATCCACGCTTGGCGCGGATCCTCCGACGACAACCTGACGCCGGCCGCTGTCGCAACCGCGATTCCCTCTGCGACGGCGGCCGTCGCGCATGCTTCGAGCTCGGGGACGCGGTAAAGGCCGCCGTACGTCAGTCGAGTGATCGCGCTCAGGGCTCCGGTCGCAACGTTGATCAGCAGTCTGTCCCACATGACGGCCATGATGTCATCGCTGACCATTGTGAGGAGATTAGCCCGATTGAACTCGTCGGCCACGGCTTGCACGCGTTCGGTGATCGATCCGTCGAGTTCGCCGATGATCGTTTCTTTGCCGCGCGTCGTGGCGCGCACGTGCCCGGCGCCGAGAAACACCCCGCCAGCATACGTCCTGCCTCCCAAGACGCGTTCGCGTCCAACAACATCGGCAATGATGTCTTCATGACCCAGACCATTCTGAAGCGACATGACCAGCGTGTTTTTGCCGATGATCGGTGCCGCGCTTTCGACGGCCTTCCGGGTGTGAAATGATTTGACCAACACGATGACCAGATCGGCTGCGCCGATGCCGTCGCAGCTGCTGCGGGCGTTGACCTTCACCGTCCGCTCGGCGTCGCCGTCGCGCATGCGAAGCCCGATGGCGTTCATGACGTCGATGTGCTCCTTGTAGCTGTCGATCAGCCAAACATCGGATCCGCCCTCCGTCAGCGTTCCGCCGATGGTACAGCCTGCGGCACCAGCGCCAACGACGCATACTTTCATGCGCATTCGATCTCCATTTACACATAGCAGCTTGCGCTTGCGAGCGACAAAGACTAGGAGCCTGTCGGGGAATGGCCATCGTTCGATTCGGAGCCGAATGTTTCGTCGAATCGAGGCGCGATGAGGGAGCAACGCCGTAGCGTTGTGACCGAAGAGCAACGAAGTATTCGGCGGAACAGGCGGCTTCGAGCGGACGGTGGCCATTCCCCGACAGGCTCCTAGAGCATCCCTACGCCTTCAACGAAGCGAGCACCCTCAATCGGCGGCGTTGGAGGCAGAGCATTTTTCACCGCCGCGTAGCGGTCGTTCACGCGCGGGCGGTCTTGGCGGCAAACTGGCGACGGCGAGCGTAAAAGCGCCATCACTGGACTTTCGCGAGTTCGTTATTAAGAAACCGCGGTCACGATCGCTTTCGCGTGCGCTTCGGAAAAGTGGTCGCGTTCACGAGGCGAACTCGATCACTTGGCGGACGGCCTTGGCCTCATGCAGCAGGTCGAAGGCCTCGTTGATGTCGTCGATTTTCAGCTTGGCGCTCATGAGTCGATCCACCGGCAGGCGCCCCGCGCGATAGAGCGCGACATAACGCGGGATGTCGCGCGTCGGCACGCAGGTGCCGATGTAGCTGCCCTTGAGGGTCCGTTCCTCCGCAACGAGCTGGACGAGCGGCACGGCCAACGCGGCAGTCGGCGGCGGCAATCCGGCGGTAATCGTCGTGCCGCCGCGACGCGTGATCTTCCAGGCCAATTCCATCGCGCGCGCAGAGCCGGCCATCTCGAACGCGAAGTCCACGCCGCCGCCGGTCACTTTCTTCACTTGTTCCGCCGCGTCGGGGTCACGCGCGTTCACCGTGTGGCTGGCGCCGAGTTCCCGTGCGAGGCGAAGCTTGTCGTCCGCAAGGTCGATCGCCACCACCCGCGGCGCACCGCAAGCGATCGCGCCGAGCACGGAAGCGAGTCCCACGCCGCCGAGGCCGATAACCGCCGCCGACTGACCGGGCCGAAGCTGTCCCGTGTTCACCACGGCACCCACGCCGGTCAAGACCGCGCAGCCGAACAATGCCGCTTCGTCCAGCGGCAAATCCTTATCGACCTTGACCACCGAGCGGCGCGACACAACGGCGAACTCGGCGAAGCCCGACACACCAAGATGGTGGTTCACGTCCGCTCCGTTGCGGTGCAGCCGGCGGAAACCGGACAGCAGCGTGCCGGCGCCGTTGGCGGCAGCACCCGGTTCGCACAACGCGGGGCGGCCTTCGGCACACGGCAGGCACTGCCCGCAGCTCGGCATGAACACCATGACGACATGGTCGCCGACAGCCAAATCGGTGACGTCCTCGCCCAAAGATTCCACGATGCCCGCGGACTCGTGCCCCAGCGCCATCGGCATCGGCCGCGGCCGCACACCGTTGATCACGGACAAGTCGGAGTGGCACAGTCCGGCGGCGACGATCCTGACCAGCAATTCACCGCGGCCGGGCGGATCGAGGTCGATCGTCTGGACGTGCAGCGGCTTGCTGGCGGCATACGGCGGTTCGGCGTCCATGCGATCGAGGACGGCTGCTCGTATTTTCATTGCTGAAGCTCTTTCCTAAGCCAGCGCGGACGCGTCCAAACGCGAGCGCAATTCATCCACCAGCACCCGGGTATTTTCGCTGTAGTCGATCGGCACGGCGACGAGGTGCACGCCGCCGCCTTTGAACGCGGCTTCGAGCGCCGGGATGAAATCCTCGGTCGCGCCGACGCGGGTGCCTTTCGCGCCATAGCTCTCGGCATACTTGACGAAGTCCGGGTTGGCGAAGGTCAGACCGAAATCCGGGAAGTTGTCCACCGCCTGCTTCCAGCGAATCATGCCGTAGGCGCTGTCGTCGAGAATCAACACCACGAGGTTCAACTTCAGCCGAACCGCCGTCTCAATCTCCTGGCTATTCATCATGAAACCGCCGTCGCCGCACACGGCCATCACCCGCCGATCCGGGTGAATCATCGCCGCCATCATCGCCGACGGCAGCCCCGCGCCCATCGTCGCGAGCGCGTTGTCGAGCAGCAGCGTGTTGGCGGTATGGGTGCGATAGTTCCGGGCGAACCAAATCTTGTACATGCCGTTGTCGAGCGCCACGATCCCGTCTTCGGGAATCACTTGGCGGACGTCGTGCACGATGCGCTGCGGCGTCGGCGGCCAGCGATCCTCGGTGTTGCGATCGGCGATCCGGCTCAGGATGCCGTCGCGCAGCGGCAGCAGCGCGCCGGCATTGTGAAGCCGGCCTTCGAGCCGATCCGCCAACAATTCCAGACTGAGACCGACATCGCCCACGACTTCGGCATGCGGGAAATAGACTTGATCGACGGTGGCCGCCGTGTAGCTGACGTGGATGACGCGCGGACCGTCCGGGCCCATGATGAACGGCGGCTTCTCGATGGTGTCGTGACCGATGGCGATGATGAGATCGGCGGCGTCCACCGCTTCGTGCACGTAGTCACGCTCGGACAGTGCGGCCGTGCCCATATAGAGGTTTGCGCCGCTTGCGACCGTGCCTTTCCCCATCTGGGTCGTGAAGAACGGGATCTGCATCCGGCGGACGAAACCCGTGAGGCCGGAAGTCGAGCGCGGGCGCGATGTTGCGGCGCCGAGCATGATCAGCGGGCGTTTCGCCGCCAGAATCATGTCCGCCGCACGGTTCAACGCCACACGGTGTGCCACGGGCATTTCGATCGGATGAGCCCGGATCGGCTGCACGTCCGGACCGGCCTCACGAGCGACATCCTCGGGCAACTCCAGCAAGACCGGACCGGGACGTTCTTGCATGGCGATGCGGAATGCATCGCGCACCACCGCCGGCACGCTGGCGGCGCTGGCGATCTGACACGACAGTTTGGTCAGCGGCTTGAAGGCGCTCACCACATCGACGAGTTGGAAACGCGCCTGGCGGCTGGTATGGATCGCCTTTTGTCCGGTGATCATCACCATCGGCATGGCGCCGAGCAGGGCATAAGCAGCCCCCGTCGTCAGATTCAGCGCGCCCGGGCCAAGCGTGGTCATGCACACGCCCGGCCTGCCCGTGAGCCGGCCGAAGGTCGCGGCCATGAACGCCGCCGCCTGCTCGTGCCGGGTCACGATCAATTTGATAGAGGAGCCGCGCAGGCTCTCGACCACGTCGAGGTTCTCTTCGCCCGGAATTCCGAAGATGCGGTCGACACTCTCATTTTCGAGCGCCGCGACAAGAAGATCGGATCCTTTTGGCATGTATCTTCCTTTTTCAAACGCCAAAGACGTTATGCCGCGCACGGTCTCGTCGAATCGCTGATCTGTCGCGTTCCGGCGCGCCGATAACCGCTTACCGGACGATCAAACATTGGTCGCGAGATTAGCACCAAACCTTCTCCGTTGCGGGTCGACGATTGCAAATAGTTCTACTGAGCATGCGCGTCGACTTCGTGCGGCCTTGAAGCGCGCGCGGTGCATCAAGCAGACGGCGCCGGCCGCGTTCTCGGCGCGCCCTTCCCGGCTGTCAAAAAAAAATCCCGGTTGAACTATCCGGATAGTTCGACACTCAGCTATTATTGCCAGCGCACGACACTCCTTTGGTGACGGCGGCTACACTGTTGAAGCGGCGTTGAAGCGGAAAGTCCGCCCTAGAAATATCACCTCGCAAGCCGTCTGAGCGCGAGCAACAGCTCGCCCGTCAGGAGCTGTAGAACCATGCACGTCGACCGATTCGGAGCCGAATGTTTCGTCGAATCGAGGCACGATGAGGAGCAACGCCGCAGCGCTGTAACCGAAGAGCAACGAAGTATTCGGCTGAACAGGCGGCTCCGAGCCGTCGGCGGGCATAGTCCTCAGGCTCCGCGCGCTCCACAATACCCGGGGCTGCTCTTCGGGCGCTCGATCGAACACGGGCGTCGGGCACCCGCACGTTTTCGACCGCCGTCGTCGCCCACGATGCGAATCCGAGAACGAGCAGGGGAGCGGGAATGTGCCGTTTTGGGCGGGCTCAATTGACGATGTTTCGCGGCCGGCATTCCGCAGCGTGGCCCAGACGCTCGCGGATGCATGGACGGAGGGCGAAAACGTTCACCACCTCTTCGCCGGGTCTCCACATTCCCGGCCCATGCTGTACGCGTATAAATTTGACTCAAGGGGATTCCACGTGGCACTCAAGACGCCGGAACAGTACGAAGAAAGTCTGCGAAAACTCAACTTCAAGCTCTATCTGCAGGGCGAATTAGTGGACACTCCGGTCGATCACCCGATGATCCGGCCGTCGATGAATTCCGTCAAAGCGACTTACGAACTAGCTCAAGATCCGCAGTACGAAACGCTGATGACGGCCACGTCGCACCTCACGGGTAAGAAGATCAACCGCTTTACCCATCTGCACCAAAGCACGCAAGATTTGGTGAACAAAGTCAAGATGCAGCGGTTGCTCGGGCAAAAGACCGGGTCCTGTTTCCAGCGCTGCGTCGGCATGGACGCCTGCAATGCGCTCGACACCACCACCTTCGAGATGGATCAGAAACTGGGGACCGACTATCACAAGCGCTTCGAGGCGTTCTTGTTGAAGGTCCAGGAACAAGATCTGGTGGTCGACGGGGCGATGACCGACGTCAAGGGCGATCGCTCCCTGGCGCCGAGCAAACAGGCCGATCCCGACATGTTCCTGCGGATCGTTGAAAGACGGGCCGACGGGATCGTCGTTCGCGGCGCGAAAGCCCACCAGACCGGCGCGCTCAACGCCCATGAGATCGTCGTGATGCCGACGATCGCGATGGGATCCGAGGACACCGACTACGCGGTCGCGTTCTGCATCCCGGCTGACGCGGAAGGCATCTTGTACATTTACGGCCGCCAATCGTGCGACACGCGCAAGCTCGAAGGCGGCGACATCGACGTCGGAAACAAGAACTTCGGCGGCCACGAAGCGCTGATGATCTTCGAAGACGTGTTCGTTCCGACCGCCAACGTATTCATGTGCGGTGAGGTCGAGTTCACCGGCATGCTCGTCGAGCGCTTCGCCGGCTATCACCGTCAGAGCTACGGCGGCTGTAAGTCCGGCGTCGGCGACGTGCTGATCGGCGCGGCCGCCTTAGCGGCGGACTACAACGGTGCGTCCCAAGCGTCGCATATCAAAGACAAGCTCATCGAGATGACCCATCTCAACGAGACGCTCTACGGTTGCGGGATCGCGTGCTCGGCGGAGGGCACGAAGATGGCGTCGGGCACGTATCAGATCGATCTGCTGCTGGCAAACGTGTGCAAACAGAACGTCACGCGCTTCCCGTACGAGATCGCCCGCTTGGCCGAAGACATCGCCGGGGGCGTGATGGTCACGATGCCGTCCGAGAAGGACTTACAAAATCCGCAGACCGCAAAATACGTCAAGAAGTATCTGCGCGGCGTGGCGTCGGTACCGACCGAGACCCGGATGCGCATTCTGCGTCTGATCGAGAACATCACCCTCGGAGCCTCCGCCGTCGGCTACCGCACGGAGTCCATGCACGGCGCCGGTTCCCCGCAAGCGCAGCGGATCATGATCGCACGCCAGGGTAATCTCGCGAAGAAAAAGGAGCTCGCCCGGGTCATCGCCTGCATCCCCGATCCGGAGCGCACCTCGCCGCAGGCGACGACGAACGGCAGCACATCGAACGGCAGCGCGAAGAACGGCAGCACACCGAACGGCAGCGCCGAGGCTGACGCCGAGAAGGTATCGTCGCGAAGTAAGACGGCCGCGAACTGACCGAACGCGGCCGGAGCAGTGCTCCGCCCGCGTTCGGTTAGCGGGACGATGTCGCATCAGCTATTCGAGCAGGCCATGCGGTCCGCGCCGTCGCGCAATCGACGAACGCCCTAGCTCTGCAGGGGCGATGCAACGGTTCCACGGCGAAGAACATGCCGCGCCGGTTCAACGCCGCATCGTCGACCGCGCCGTGCTGCGCAGGGACGGTCGACGCAGCCTCCGATTCAATAGAGCGAACGTTGCTTTGCGAGAGGGAACCCCCGCAAAGCAGGACAGTAGCTTGAGAGCTAGAGTTTTTCAGCCGTGACTCCGCAGCCGGATTCTGCAGTTTCGGCGTTTCGGCCGATTACACGCAGCCGGCTGCCGAGTGCGCCCGCATCGTGATCGCCCAAATGAACCGCTTCTTACCGCGCACGTTCGGCGCGAAAATCTCACTCGACGCGCTCACCTATATCGTCGAGAAAGACGAACCGGTCATCGAGCCGCAGCCGCCGAAAATCGGAGAAGTGGAGCGCAGGATCGGCGAGAACGTCGCCCAGCAGCGTGCCGAAGCCCTGATCGCCATCAGTCACCCCGATTTTCGCGACATGCTGCGAGCGCCGCGCCCGACCTGACCCGCGTCCAGCGCCGCGCGCCAACGGGCATCTCGTCAAACGGAGTTCAGTAGAGACCGGGAGTTCCGCCGCCATCCACGGCAATCGCCGTTCCTTGAATGTGCCGCGCGCGATCGTCAGCCAGGAAGAGCGCAAGCTCCGCGACATCTTCGGGCTTGCCGAGACGACGGATGCCTTCCTTTGCGATTGCATCGTGTCGAGCTTGTTCCGGCGTGATGCCGCGCTGAACGCTCGGGTCTCGCGTTCGGATCGCACGCATGAGGTGCAGGATGAGTTAGGTTGGATGAGCTTAGAACGCAGCCTTGATCTGCAGTCCGTAGATCCAGGCGTTGCCGTACTGTTTATACGTAAATGCGCCGGGATTCATGAGGTATTGCAAGTCCGGCCGCACGATAAGCGTCGGCGAGATGCCGATTCCGTAACTCAGTTCGGCGACTTGTTCGCCCGGCGCTAAATCGAGACCGGGCTCGCTCTTGATGGCGATGAGACGCGGGTTGACGGCAGCCCGGACGTAGCCCAGGTTGAGGTTATCGCGATCGCGTCCCGGGAACGTGCCCTGCAAGACGAGACCGGCGTCGAGATAGTACTTGATGAGCGCGGTTTGCGGGTCGGAATTCGATCCCTGAGCGAAGACCCACAGGCCGCCCGGCCGCGACGGTTCGCGCACGACCATCTGGCTGGCAAGGACGTAGTAACCCCAACGGCCGCTATCGGTCAGGTGCGCCGTCGCAATGTCGGCAACGTGCGAACTGTCGTAGTACCCGCCGACCTTGAACTCTCCCGGAAGTTGACCGGGGTGTTGGCCCGGCAGCCAGGCGAATTCCACGGGATAGATCGTGCCCGTCGCACCGTGTAAGCTCATGTCGAAACCATTCGCCTTGAGCGCGACGAGCGGGTTGGTTTCAAACGCACCGGTTTCAACATACGTCGTCGGGGTCGTGTTGTCGCGGACGCGAACACCGAGTCTCGCGTTGGGATAATCCGCCCAGCCACTGTCGTTGGGCAAGGACTGCGTATGACCGCAGAAGCCGCTGTTCATGAAGTTGCACAGCAGCGCCGTCAGTCCGAAATCATTTCCCCAGGCCCAGTACCCGAGCTTGAGATTATACTTCTTGTGTGCGAGGTTCTGGTCGACCGACAACTCGCCCAAACGAAAATTCTGACCGACGCCATAGATCTCTTGGACGGCCAGCTTGTTCGAGAAGTTGTTGGCGGACAGGCCGCCGCCGGCGCGATCGTTCAAGGTCAGGTGGAACGTGGCGCCCTGGGCTTTAAGCAGTTTGCCCAGATCGAGATCGGTACCGAAGCGTATCTGCTGCGCGTATGCGGCGCCGCGATATTTGCCGCCCGTCGTATTGACGGCCGACTCGGAAACATAGTCGAGTCGCAGGTCGACGCCCTTATTGTGCAGCTGCTTGCGCCAGCCGCCGCCGGCGAGCGGCGTCGGCGAAGGCAACGGACTCGCACCCGGGGCCGGAGTCGCGCCGGCCGGCGGCGGCGCTTCGGTCGGCGCCGCAGCCGGCGCCGGGGCCGCGGACGGCGCGATCGTTGGAGTCGCAGGTGCGAGGGTGGGTGTGTCGGCCCTCACCGCCGCCGGGGACGCACAGATGAAAAGTCCGGCAATCAACAAAATGTTGGGCCACGGCCGCAAGCACGGCATTTCGTTAAACTCCCTTAGGCCCTGATAGAAACTACCGACCTGGTTAGTTCATAGGATTACCAACCTATCATGGTAGAGAAATACAAAGTCGTCAAGGCCCTAAGAAACTTTTGTGCGGCGCGACATGGCGTTCTTGTCGCCACCTCGCCGGTATTTCACCACCACCTGGCACGATGTGCGTGAGCTTTGCCGTCGGCAGACGCTCTGCGATCACCGAGGTATTCCGCGCTATGAAGAATGGCACGCGCTGAGGGCAGCCTAAAATGCTGCCCGATCACCGTTCGTTCGTCTTCGTCCGCCGACCGCGGATGGCCCGTGTGTGGGTCGCACGAGCGTGATTTCACGCCTTGCGGCGACGTCCGTTCTGCGCCGCGCGCGCCCTCGACTTCGCCGGCGTCGGCGTTCCTTCCAAATAGCCGAGTATCGAATCGACGAGCATTCGTTTATGGCGAGCCTTCACGGCCGGTGCGTAGAGATCGCGGTCGAACAAGGTGCCGAACGTGTGGCGATTGGAAACCCGGTAGTAGCACGGTCCGATGATGAGCAGATGCAGATCCACCGGATCGATCGTCGTGTGAAACACGCCTTCACGCCGGCCGCGTTTCAGAATCGTCGCGAGCATGTCGATCACCGAAATATTTAATTCTTGAATCGTCTCCGACTGCGCGACGTGTTTGCCGTCATGGATGTTTTCGATGCTGATGAGCCGCACGAGTTCGGGGTGCGCTTCTTCGTACTCGAACTGATATTGGATGAGGCGCCGAATCGCCTCGCGAGGCGCTAACCGCGTCAAATCGAGTTCTTGCTCCGCGGCGCGCATTTTACTATATGCCCGCTCGAGAACTGCCAGGTACAGCCCTTCTTTGCTGCCGAAGTAATAGTAGATCATTCGCTTGGAGGTGCGCGTACGCGCCGCGATCGTATCCACCCGGGCGCCGGCGAGCCCGTCTCGCGCGAACTCCTCGGTCGCCACCTCCAAGATATCCAGCTTCGTTCGCACCGGGTCGTGCTTGCGTTCAGGCTCCAACTCGGAATCGGCGACGCGTCGCGCCGCGCCGGTCTTGGGTGGAGCAGAAACCGATTTCCTCAGGGTCATCGTCCTTGCCGGCTACCGCGACCCGAGCGTCGGTTCGAGTCGCAGTCTGTTCACGCCAATCACCTCTTACTGCACGAAACGTACACACTGGATAGATCAGGCGCACGACCCTTTTCGCGCCGAGAACGACTTCTACCGCTTCTCTGCTCCCGGACTCGGTCGGGCAGCAAATAGTGAGCAGCGGCCGTCCGTTGATGAACCCGTTGGTGCTGTTGGTGGCCAGCGCGTTTTTCATGGAGTTCCTCGACGGGACGATCATCGTGACCGCCTTGCCGGCCATGCCGGCCGGCTTCGGGACCTCCGCCGTCTCAATGCAAGTCGGCATCACGGCGTATCTGCTCACGGTTGCCGTGTTCATTCTCCCGGGCGGCTGGGCCGCCGAGCGGTTCGGCGCCGCACGGTGTTCACCGCGGCGGTCGCGACGTTCACGGCGGGATCGCTGCTGTGCGGTCTCGCGGGCTCGACCGCGGCCTTTGTCGCCGCACGCGTGCTGCAGGGCGTCGGGGGCGCGATGATGGTGCCCGTCGGGCGTCTGGTCGTACTGCGGAGCACGCCCAAACCCGAACTCATGGACGCCATCGCTCTGCCCACATGGCCGGCGCTGAGCGCGCCGCTGTTGGGGCCGGCCATCGGAGCCCCACACGCAGCGATCCAACGTAAACGCCTCGACGAGCACGCGGACGAACGGCCAGGTGTTAGCGAACGGATGCGATTGCCCGGAGAACTTGTTGTAGCGCGGGGTCAATCCCGTCGCAGTTTGGCCCGACAAGTGGGAAGAGCTGTCGTCCTTCGAGGCGCGCCCGAGGCGCGCCGACCCGAAGGGCCATTTTGCTTCGTCGCAGGCGGCACCGGTCAGGCGAGACGCGGCCCTCGGATGCGCTCACGGCTTACGGGTCCCTGTAAAATGCTAAAGAAAATTCTTCCAACGCCGAGCGTGCCAAAGGCACGCCTAAGTCACCTCAGGACGGAAAGACTGTCCGCAGCGCGAAGGTTTGCAGCGAAAAGGAGATCTTTCATGCTGACTGCAGCCGAGCCCGCACTGAATATCCGCCCGTTCGATCCGTTCGACTTTCTCGAACGCAGCGCATCGATCTATCGCGATAAGATCGCGGTCATCGACGGCGATGTCCGGCGGACCTATCCGGAATTCCTCGACCGCGTCAAACGTCTCGCTGCGGCGCTGCAGGCGCGCGGGATTCGCGACGGCGAGCGCGTCGCCGTGCTCGCGCCCAATGTGACGAGCGCCCTCGAAGCGACGTTCGCCGTCCCACTCGCCGGCGGCATTCTGTGCATGCTCAACACGCGCTTGAATCCCGCCGAGATCGACTACATCCTCGGTCATTGCGGCGCGGAGCTCATGATCTACGACACCGAATTGGCACCGCTCGTCGCAAAGTTGGAAACGAACGTCGTGACGATCGCCTCCGGTGCCGCCGACGACGAGTACGAGGCAATCATCGCTGCGACTGATCCCACCGCGCTCGTCCGCCGCGTGGCGGGCGAAGACGAAACGATCTCGATCAACTATACCAGCGGCACGACGGGGAAACCCAAAGCCGCCATGTACACCTATCGCGGCGCATACGTCAACGCGCTCTCGGAGGTTTTCCACGCCAATTTACGCCCCGAGAGCGTGTATCTGTGGACGCTGCCGATGTTCCACTGCAACGGCTGGTGCTTCCCCTGGGCCGTAACCGCCGCCTCCGCGACGCACGTGTGCTTACGCAAAGTCGAAGCCGCGCGCATCGTCGACGCCATCGATGACGTCGGTGTCACGCATCTCTGCGCGGCACCCACCGTGCTGGTCGGCATTTGCAACGCACCGGGCGTCAAAGCCTTTGGCCGAGCGGTCAGTATCACCACCGCCGGCGCGCCGCCCGCGCCCACGACGATCGCGCAGATCGAAGCCCTGGGCGCGAAGATCACTCACGTCTACGGCCTCACGGAAACCTACGGGCCCGTTACCGAATGCGCTTGGCAGTCGCCGCAGTGGGACGGAGCGCTGGGCGCCGAGCGGGCACGGCTAAAGAGCCGTCAGGGCGTTCCGCTCATCACAGTCGGCGCGCGCGACGTGCGAGTCGTCAACATGGAGATGCAAGACGTGCCGGCCGACGGCCGGACGCACGGCGAGATCATCATGCGCGGCAACAACGTCATGAAGGGATACTACCGCGATCCAGAAGCCACCGCGGCGGCATTCGAGGGCGGGTATTTCCATAGCGGCGACGTCGCCGTGGTGCACGCCGACGGGTACATCGAGATCGTCGACCGCTCGAAGGACGTCATCATCAGCGGCGGCGAGAACATTTCGACCGTGCAGGTCGAGAAGGTTCTCTTCGAGCATCCCGCGGTTCTCGAATGCGCGATTATCGCCGTGCCCGACGAAAAGTGGGGCGAGGTGGCGAAAGCATTCGTCACCCTCAAACCCGGCGCCCAAGTAACGGCCGATGAGCTCAAGCTCTTCGCCCGCGAACGCGTCGCGGCATTCAAGGTGCCCAAATACATCGAATTCTCCGACTTGCCGAAGACGGCGACCGGCAAGATCCAGAAATTCGTGTTGCGCGAGCGCGAGTGGGGCGATCGTAAACGGCGCGTTAACTAACTGGATTCGGCTGCGTCGAGCCGCGTGGCAGAGGTTTTACAGGTTGCGGAAAAACTCGCCGTGTCCGGATCGGGCCCGGCGGGTTCGAGACGGCGCGGGGAGTTTTTCCGCTTTCGCGGGCTACTTTCGCGCGTTCGTGGGCCGGGGCATCTTCTGCCAGCAGTAGGCCAGATATGCGTTGACCAGGCACAAGACGCAATCGAGGGCCGCGAAGACCGTATCGTGCTTGACGATCGCCCGGACGCACAGAATCGCGAACAGGATCGCCGTGCAGAGCGGCACGAGCCACGCGCGCTTGTTGAGCATCGGCTACTTGACGAGCGGTAGAACGTTGCTCGGGGCGAGCGGATAGAGACCGAACGCGAACACGGCCGCCGCGCAGACCGCAACGGAGATCCAGGGCAGCGGATTGGTGGAACGCTCGTCGCGAACGTGCGCCGTGTCGACGCGAACGAACATCGCGCGCACGATCTTGAAATACACGTAGACCGAGATCGCGGTGCCCACGATCAGCAGCACGGCCAGCCACCAGTATCCCGCACCGACGGAACTCGCGAGGATCAAAATCTTCCCCGTGAAGCCGGCGGTCGGCGGCAGCCCGGCCAAACTCAACAGGAAGAACGTCATGGCGGCAGCGAGCCACGGGCGACGATACGCGAGCCCGGCGAACCGGCCGAGCCCGACGATCCCGTCGGGATCTTTCGTCATCAGCGCGACGACCGCGAACGCTCCCAGGTTCATGAACGTGTACGCGGCGAGATAGAAGATCGCGTAGCGCAGCCCCAGCGCCGTCTGGCCGGCGAACGCGGCGACGATATAGCCGACCTGCGCGATACCCGAGTACGCCAGCAGCCGCTTCATATCGACCTGCGTGAGCGCGGCGACGTTGCCGACGATCATCGAGATCGCCGCAACCGTCCACATCGGCAGCAGGATCGCGTCCGCCGTCTGCGGCGGCAGCGCGGCATAGGCGAAGCGGCCGAGAACGGCGAGCACGCCGGCCTTGGTCGCGACCGACATGTACGCCGTTACGGAGAGCGGCGCGCCTTCGTACACGTCGGGAGTCCAGGCATGGAACGGCACGAGGCTGAGCTTGAATGCGATCCCGACCAAAAAAAGGCCGGCTCCCAGCGCGATAAGCGGCGACGGCGGCGCGGCGGCGATCGCCGAGAGCGCGACCGAGCCGGTACCGCCGAAGAGCAGCGCCATGCCGTAGAGCAAGAAGCCCGATGCCATCGACGACAACAGCAAATACTTCAAGCCCGATTCGCGCGCCGCCGGCCGCAGCGACATCGCGCACAGACAATACAGGCCCAGCGACAGCAATTCCAGTCCGAGGAACACCATCATCAGATTGCCGGCGCCCGCCATGAGCATCGCGCCGCACGTGCTCCACAGAACGAGCGCCGTCGTTCCCGCCACTTGGTCGTCGCGGCCGACCCCGATGCCGAGCGTGAGCGCGACCAGCGTCGCGAAGAGCGCGATCTCGCTGAAAACGACGCTGAAGCCGCCGACGATGTAAGCGCCGCCGAACGCGGCGTAGTTATGACCGTACTGCTGCGCGGTCAGATAACCGGCGAACAGCAGCCCGAGCGTCGCGATGCCGACGGCGATGTAACGGCGCGCCGACCCGGTTGACATGAACAAGTCGATGACGAGCGCGACGAGCGCGGCCGTCGCGACGACGACCGTCGGCCAGAGCGCGGCGACGTCGGCCGAGCTAGCGTACTGAACTGACGGCGACATACGTTCTTTCCATTGCGGTTTGGCGCGGCTGCTGCGCGCGTGAAGGAGTCGCTTGCGCGGCGGCCGTTGCGGTGAGGGCGTGCGCGGCATCGGCGGCCACACCCGCCACGGGCGATGGATCGATTCCCAGGAGAACGAAGCCGATGACGAGCGGCGCGAGCGCAAGTCCTTCGATCCACGAGAGATCGCGGCGTTCGGGCAAGTCGGCGACTTTGGGCCCGTTCATGATGCCCTGGAACAGGCGCAGCATGTAGCCCGCTGCGATGACGACCGGAACGAGCGCGACAAGCGCCGTGACCGCGAAGCCGGCTGAATACAAGCCGGTGAGAATCAGCAGTTCGCCGGCGAAACCGGCCAAGCCCGGCAAGCCCAGGGCCGCCAGCGCGGCGAGCATCAACGCTCCGCCCAGCCGCGGATTCTCGTACGCCAGTCCGCCCAGGCGCCGCAGCGAACGCGTCTCTTCGCGTTCCTCGACATACCCGAGCGCGAGGAACAACGCCGCGCTGAACAGGCCGTGCGCGACGATATAGACCACCACGCCCGCGATCGCC